>ERZ1024491.9-NODE-9-length-57950-cov-16.793782_pt1 | contig 57950 bp, 47 predicted proteins | sample MGYA00520797_ERZ1024491 | MGnify/ENA primary metagenome ERZ1024491 (study PRJEB33242, sample SAMEA3444319) | Homo sapiens | biome: Host associated; feature: Gastrointestinal tract; material: Stool | place: Uganda | collected 2011-01-01 ...
TACGAGATCACTGTGTGACTGGAGTTCAGACGTGTGCTCTTCCGATCTACAGGTAATAAATTACAAGTTTAAATTTAAAAGCTACAAATTCCTAAACTCTAATCTAAATTGCATTATCTTTAGCTTAAATAAGTCTTAGTGGCTTGAAAGTCATCCTAAGGACTTTATAAAAGAAGAGCCAAATGGAGCATAGACTATCCTTTGGAAGAGCATCTATGAAAAGTTCTTACGCCATTTAATGGAGATTTACCCAAAGACTAATTTTATCTTGACTACCACAATCTTAGAGCATGATATTAGTGTGGATAAAGCAATTGATGAAGTAGCTTCTTGCTTTAGTTCTCCATTAGTGCACCGTTTTTATTACAGCAAAAATGGCTGTGGCTCCAAAGGTCATGTAAGAATTTCTGAAGCTGATGCTATGAGTGATGGGTTAGCTTTCTTTATCAGTACTTTACACATTGATATCAATTAGAAAGTTTAAGAATAGTCTATAAAGATTGTCTGTAATGATCGTCTATAAGAAAATCCTGATAAGAAAACGTATCTGAAAATAAGCTAATTGAAGGTGATCTTTTATTTAGCATTACCTTCAAAATCTGTTTTTATATCAGTGTATTGACTATAATGAAGACATAGAGAGAACACTCAATTAAGGAAGGCAAATGTCTGAAATATACTGCATCAGTTATTCTGATTTTGGATATTTACTTACAGAAAAAGACTGGTCAATTAAGATTCACAAATTAAAAGACTATGACTTTGAGGTATATGAGGATCTGTTAACCTCAGATGTGATCACACTTAAACGTCGTTTTTTAGGCAGTGTACCTGACCTTTTTGAAAACAGTGCTGATTTTAAGTCAGAGCCTGAACTTCCTAGTGATATTGAAAGATTTCTTATGACCTACAATGGTACAGAAGTGGTAGTTGTAGGTTCCTATGACTTTGATAGATTGTTCTGTGGCAAAGATAAAGACAGTGATATTGCTAAAGATGAGTATGGTTTTGTCAAAGTAGATAAAGCTCTGATCACATGCAATCAATACTCATCTGAGGATCTTGCTGAGGATGTGGTGTTGTTAGCCTCAAATGGTATTGATTTGAACAGTACAGACAATCTTTGAGAAGTATAAAGAATTAACAAAGCAAAGCTATTTTGATGGAGTATTTATGGATCAGCTCCCATTAGAAGTTTATACAAGTGATGAAGTTAAATTCATCGAAGCAGAGCATGCTAAAGAGCATAACGGTCATTGCTTTGATCTGATGCAACGGGCAGGCAAAGCTGTTTTTGATTTTATTGTCAGAGAATGCGCACAAGCTAAAGATGTGTGGATCTTTTGCGGTAAAGGTAATAATGGTGGCGATGGCTATATTGTTGCAAACTTGCTCTTAGAAAACTCCATCAATCATAGAGTCTTTGCAACCGGTGTTCCTCATGAGGGCACTGAGGCTAGCATTGCCTATGAGTACTATGTAAGACAGGGCGGTATTGTTGAATACGAACTGCCAAATCACGGTCAACTGCCAGATGATGGTGTCATAGCTTACAGCGCACCTGATGTCATTGTTGATGCTCTATTAGGTACTGGTACTAACTCTTCTCCTAAAGGCGACATGGCAAAATGGATTGCCTATATCAATCAGTTAAATACCTATGTAGTAAGTATTGATATTCCCTCAGGAGTAATTGCTGATACTGGTAGTGTACCTGGCATGTGTGTAAGTGCAGATGCTACTGTTTGTATGTTAGCTCTAAAGCCTGGTTTATTAACCTCTGATGCTGTCGACTTTGTAGGAAAACTAGAGTTTGCTCCATTAGGAGTTCAATCTTACAGTTACTATGATGTCTTTGATTATTCAAAGACTACCTATCCTGTTCCTATAATGAGAGTGTCTTATAAAGACATTAATCCTCAACTGCCAGTGCGTTTACCATCCTTTAATAAAGGCGATAATGGAAAAGTTTTAATTATCGCAGGGGCCTCAGGCTTTGGAGGGGCAGCTATCTTGTGTGGTACTGGTGCCTTAAGATCTGGTGCTGGCTTAGTTAAAGTTGCACTTGAAAAGGATAACTATCAGGCTCTGTTAAGTGTAAGACCAGAATTGATGACTGTGGATTTAAATTCAGCAGAAGCTCTGCAAAAGGCAATAGATTGGGCTGATGTGATTGCAGTAGGTCCTGGTCTTGGAGTAAATGAGAGAACTCAAAGAATTTTAGATACACTAGATGATGTTATCGACAAATACGTAGTCTATGATGCTGATGCACTAAATGTCTTGTCTAAATATGAGGATAAGTTCTATAACGAGAATCGTGTGATTACACCACATCCTGGCGAGGCAGCTAGACTCTTAGGTTGCACTGTTGAATCTATCAATGCCGATAGATTAGGCAGTTGCTATAAACTCTGGCAAAAGTTCGGCGGTGTAGTGCTTTTAAAGGGTGCAGGTACTGTAGTTTGTGATGGTAACAGACTGTCTATCGTCAATGAAGGCTCACCAGCTCTTGCAACTGGGGGCTCAGGAGATCTTTTAACCGGTATTATTGCCTCTTTAATCGCTCAGGGCTTAGGTCTTGAGATGGGCGTGATTGTAGGAGCCTGTATCCATGCAAGAGCAGGTGCAATTTGCGGTCAAAAAGAAGGTGTAATTGGTACCTTGCCTTTGGATGTAAGCAAATATGTAAGGGAACTTGTAAACGGCAGAGACTAGTTTTTTAAGATTATAAAATCTAATCATAAAAGACTAATTGCTAAAGCTAATAGATATAGATAAAGAACGAAAAACATGGCAGAAATAAAATTTAAGATAAATGGTGAACAAGAGACTGTAAAACTAGGTGCTCTAATGTCATCTGTTTGCATTCCTCTATGCAAAAAATTAAAAAAGAGTGTGCTTATAAATCTTGAAGGAGATTTAGGTGCAGGTAAAACCACTTTCTCACGTGGTTTTATTGAAGCTTGTGGTTATAAGGATATCGTCCGCTCTCCTACCTATACTCTAGTTGAGCCTTATGACTTTGATGACTTTAGTGTTTACCACTTTGATCTTTACAGACTTTTAGATCCTGAAGAACTTGAATATATGGGCATTCGTGACTATTTTGAGAAGACCTCAGTATGTCTTATTGAATGGCCTGATAAAGCACAGGGTGTTTTACCTGAAGCGGATATCACAATTGAGCTTAGTTATTCAGTTGATTCAAGGGATGTTGTGATAAAATCAGATCTTATAGAAGTAGAAGATCTTAATAAAATAAGCTCAAATTTCAGATAACGTGAAACACCTTTTGAATAACTACTGTAAATTGATCCAGAGTAAAACAATTCAAAAAATCAGAACAATTTGCAGACAGTTCTTATTATTTTTTGCAGTAGCTCTAGTGGTATGTTGCACTTTTACCGAAGTGGCTTCGGCATCTGCTATTAAGTCCGTACGCTCATTTCATAATGCTCAGAAAACCAGAGTAGTACTTGATCTTGATTCAAAACCTAATTATGCAACTTCATTAAGTCAAAACAGAGCTGTATTCTCGATTAGAGTTCGCAATTTATCAAAAGCAGCTCTTTCTCCTTCAAATGTACCACTGTCCTCTCAGAGCTGTGTGAGGGGCGTTCAAAGACGCATTGAGAAAAATGATGTCAGATATCTGTTCTCTTTAAATAGATGTGCTGTACCTAAGATTTTTGTCTTAGCTCCAAAAGGTGGTAACAATGACTATAGACTGGTCATTGATTTTGAAAATAGCTCAGAAGCTACTTTCTCTGCAAATGCAACTGTAAAAAATACTGTAACCAAGACTGCTTCAAATGGCACTGTAATTAAAGATACAGTCGTCTCAACAAGTAAAACCGTAAATGGCAAATTAGATACTACCGTTCCTCTGTCTACTTATGAAAGAGATCTCTTTATTAAGTATACAACAGTCTCAAAAGACGGTTTTCGCTCAATGTCTACTGCTAATGCTGCTAAATATCAGCAGGAGCTTGCTAAGTTAAGAAGTGACTACAAGAAAGCTCAAGCACAAAAGACATCTGAACAGGGGCGTGTAAAGACTACTATCACCAAAAATACCAAGACTAATACTAAAACAAAAATTCAATCTCATGATGTTGAGGAGTTAGTGTCTGACGCTTCAGCGCCTCCTGTACCAGTACAGGCAACACCAGTGTCTCGTCCATTCATTATCGCAATTGATGCAGGCCATGGCGGTAAAGATCCTGGTGCTATTGGTAAACGTGGTGTAAGAGAGAAGAATGTAACTTTAGCTATTTCAAAAGCACTTTATAGCTACATCAACTCTAATAAACAATTTAGAGGAACTCTTACAAGATCACGTGATGTTTTTGTTGATCTAGATAGGCGTTCTGAAATTGCAAGATTAAGAAAAGCTGATCTTTTAATCTCAATTCATGCTGATTCTGTAGCCTCTGGCAGTTCAACAGCTCGTGGCGCAAGTGTGCTCGTGTTATCAGAGAACAGAGCAGTACGTGAAAACGGTAAAATTCTGCGTAACAACAAGCAAAAGAAACTCATAGGTGGCGCAGGCGAGGTGATGGATCAGAGTGTTGGTAATCCATATTTGGCAACTGCAATCCTTGATATGTCATCTACAAACTCCCGTTCAGAGGGTAACCTTTTAGCTCAGGAAATCTTACATCAGTTGTCAGCCTTTACCCATGTAAGAAAAAGTCAGCCTATTAAGGCTTCTTTAGCCGTATTAAAAGCACCTGATATCCCATCTCTCTTAATTGAGACTGGCTACCTTTCAAACCGTTATGAAGAAATTCAGTTAAATCAGCCTAATTACCAAAAGCAAATCGCTTACAGAATTTATTTAGGTATTAAGTCATATTACGAGAAGTATCCTGCTCAGAAATTAAGATCACGCCAGGAGTCTTATGCAAGAACTAAGAACATGACTAAAAACGGTGGTACTGCCAAAAGTGTTACTGTTAAAAAAGGCGAGTCTTTAGGTCTTATTGCTAAACGATATGGCACCACTATAGCTCAATTAAAGAAATTAAATTCCTTAAAGAGCGATACTGTTCATGTAGGTCAGGTTCTATATCTGCCATAGGAAATATATGTCTACAATTCGACGTCTGTCAAAGCAACTAGCAAGTCAAATTGCAGCAGGTGAGGTTGTAGAAAGACCTGCATCTGTGGTCAAAGAGCTTTTAGAAAATGCTGTTGATGCTCATGGAACTCATATCCTCTGTGAGATTAAAGAGGCTGGTAAGCTTTTAATCAGAGTAAGAGATAATGGTGCTGGTATTGTAAAAGACGAGTTGCCGTTAGCTCTAGCACCTCATGCTACTTCCAAAATCTATTCATCAGATGATTTAAATTCCATCACTACCTTAGGCTTTAGAGGAGAGGCTTTAGCATCTATTGCCTCTGTCTCAAAATTAACTTTAACCTCCAAAACTAAAGATGAGGATAATGCCTATTGTGTTAAAGTAGAAGGTCCTGAACAGGAACCTTTGATTGCGCCTGCAGCTCACCCAGATGGTACTACCGTTGATGTCTGTGAATTATTTTTTAATACTCCAGCACGTCGTCGCTTTTTAAAGTCAGATAGAACTGAATTTTTAAGAATTAAAGATACCTTTATAAGAATTGCACTTGCTCATCCTGATACTGGTTTTGAGTTAGTAAATGAAGGCAAGACTGTCTTTAAAGTTTCAAAGTCGTCCTTAAATGAAGGTATTGATTTAAAGAGAACAGCCATTCTTTTAGGCAGTGATTTCTCTCAAGAGGGGATTAAAGTCCTTTGTGAAGATCCAAATCTTAAGATGGAAGGAATGCTCTTACCACCACCTAGTGTAGAGCAGAGCGTTTCAGAGCAGGTATATCTGTTTTTAAACGGCAGGCCTATTGCTGATAAAGTTGTAACTCATGCGCTAAAAGAAGCTTTCTTTGAAGTATTAGGCAGAACCCTGCCCATAAGATGTGTACTTTATCTTGAGGTAAAGCCTGATGAGGTGGATGTTAATGTGCATCCTCGTAAAGATGAAGTGCGTTTCCATGAACCTTCTTTAATCCATGATTTAATTACAGATGCTTTAGTTTTAGCCTTGAGAAAAGCTAATATTGGTCCACACAGTGTCGGTCAGTCTGAGCTTGATTTTGCTACAGACAAAGCTCCAATCGTAGGTTATGTTAATGCAAACAAAACAGAGTCTCCTCATGCAGCCTCTTTTGATATTAACAATGAAGCTCTGCCAGCATTCCCTACAGGCGTAAGCTCATTTTTCAATGGAGCATCTGTTAATGCTCCTAAAGGCTCTGGCTCTATAAGTTCTTCATCAGGATCTTCAGGTGGGTCTGTATCTTCAAATCGAGTAAGCGCTGGTAATTACCATTCAACCTTTTCAAATCAGGATGCGCTACAGCGCAACATCAATGTTTATAAATCAGCAGTGAATGCTTCAAATGTTGGTGTCAATGCTAATGTAAATCTTAATGAGCCTGGAATTGAGCAAAGGGTGTATTCTAATCCTATAGGAAGTGCTGTAAGTGGAGTCGCACCTACCGCTTTTGTAAATGCTCCTAACTCTAATCTAGAAAATGGTTTTGTGCCAAATGGAAGCGAAAATACAGAAAACAATATTGCCTCAAATCTACTTCCTAATGGCATCCTGTTTTTAGATTTGACTGACAGAAATGTAGCTTTAATTAAACTTTCAAAGAAGTACTACTTAATCTCTTTGAAAAAGTTAAAGTCTATAAAAGTAGCTTTAGAGTATCAAAATTCGGTTAAGAATGCCTCAGTCTTGAAACAAAGACTCTTAATGCCATTTTCTTTTACTGTCGATCCTTCTTTGGCAAAATCCTTAAAATACTGCACTATTGCTTTAGGTAGACTTGGTTTTGGTGTCAAAATCTTTAGAAACAGAATTGAATTAACGGAGATCCCCGCCTTATTAAAAGGCATTGATTTAGCAAGTGTAAGCAAAAAGATCTTTTTAATTGTCTGCGCTGAATTTAGAACCATTGAAGAAGGTAACTGTCCTCAAAAACTGTCTTCAATTGTGGGATATGAAAGTCCTAAATCATCGGAGATTTTAGAGAATGAGGCTAAAGGATTACTTTCAATCTTAGATAAAGATAATCCTTTAAAAGATCTTGAAGGTTCTTATTTAGAATTGAATTTTAAGAAATTAAGTGAAAAGCTCGGAGCTGAACTTGAAGAATAAAGCAGTTGTAATATTAGGTCCTACCGCCTCTGGTAAGAGTGCTCTATCTTTAAAAATTGCTAAAAAGGTCAAAGTTGAGATCATAAGTTTAGACTCAGCTTTAATCTACAAAGATATGGATATTGGAACAGCTAAACCAACAAGAGAAGAGTTAGCATCAGTGTCTCATCATTTAATTGATATTTGTGATCCTAAAGATAGCTACAGTGCTGCTTCCTTTAGAGAAGACTGTATAAGACTTGTAGATGAAATTACAGCACGAGGTGCTATCCCAGTAATTTGCGGTGGCACCATGATGTACTACAAAGCTCTAGTCGATGGCTTGTCTCCACTCCCAGTAACCGAGCCTGAGGTAAGAGAAAAGATAGCTCTTGAGGCTTCAGAGTGTGGCTGGCCAGCCATGCACGAGAAATTAAAGAATGTGGATCCTGTCTCTTATCAAAAATTAAATCCAAACGATAAGCAGCGAGTTTCAAGAGCCTTAGAAGTTTATTACATGACAGGGCGTGCTATGAGCTCATTTTTTGTTGAACATCAGGACAAGTGTCCATTTGACAGATTAGAGTACATCCTTTTGCCCGAAACTGATGACAGAACTGAGTTACGAAAACTTATCAGAGCGCGCTTTTTAAAGATGGTCGATGATGGTCTTATTGATGAGGTTGCCTGTTTAAAGGAAAGAGGAGATCTTAACTTAAACATGCCATCCATGCGATGCGTAGGTTACAGACAGGTTTGGGAATATATTGATAAGGTATACGACTTTGATACCATGATTGAGAAGTGTGTAATCGCTACAGCACAGCTAGCCAAACATCAGATGACCTGGCTTCGAGGCTCATTATCAAAAGATGACAGCGCTTTAGTAAAGGAAAGACTGCTTATTGGCGATAAGAATAATGAGAACATTGTTTTAGACGGCATTAAGAAATATTTTGAGACAAAATAATGAAAGGGCTATTTCACACTCTGTTTATAACCTTAATTTTCACCTTTGCAGTAAATTGCCCATATGCTAATTCAGAACCTTTAGTTATCACTGATATAGGTGCTATTGAAGGTGTCAGTGAACATGGAGTAGAGCACTTTTATGGTATTCCTTATGCTAAAGCTCCAGTGCATGACCTGCGTTTTGCGCCAACAGTTGCAGCTGATCCTTTTGCTGATACTTTCAAGGCTGATTCATTCTGCCCTGTAGTGCCTCAGTCTAGCTTTATTGTTAAACGTAAAGGCTTTAGAACAGGTGATAACTCTTTATGTCTTAATATTTACCGCCCTAAAAATGCTAAAAAAGGCGATAAGTTACCGGTATTTGTGTGGATACACGGTGGCGCTTATATGATGGGGGCTTCAAATAATCCCTATTATGATGGTACTGCCTTTGCTAAGGATGGTGTGATCTTAGTAAGCATCAATTACAGATTACATGCTTTAGGCTTTTATTCTTCAAAATACACCTACAAAAAGTACGGTACCACTGGTAACTGGGGCCACCTTGATATGATTGAAGCTTTAAAGTGGGTAAGAAATCATATTGAGTCTTTTGGCGGTGATCCTGACAAAGTCACTATAGGTGGTGAGTCAGCTGGCAGCATGGCAGTGTCATCTTTAGTTTTAAGTCCTTTAGCAAAAGGTCTGTTTAAAAGAGCTGTCTTAGAGAGTGGCACTATCTTAAGTTATCCTTTTGTAAGTTTATATAAAAGCGAGAACAGTAAGTCTGCTTTTACTAATAGTGCTGCTATTGCTACTTTATTTGGGGCAGATGATTCTGAGTCCGGTCTTGAGGCACTAAGAACTATTGATCCTCTGCTCTTATCCTATAACTGCGGTTATGACTTTGATATGGTCAAAAACACCTTCTCTTTCTTTAAGCCTTACTTTGATGGCGTAGTTCTGCCACAAGATCCTTATAAAGAACTGCAGCAGAAAAAGAAGGTAGAGGTGTCTAATCCTAAAGATAACATAGAAATTTTAATTGGCTACAATACCGATGAAGGATCACTTTTTACAGATAACCTAAATGTCTTAGAGTTAAAAACTGCCATAAAAAACACCTTTGGTGAGAGTAAAGTCCAGAGTATAGCTGCTTTATATCTAAAGGATAAAGAGCCTACAGATTCTGCTTTTAAAGAAGTAAGTAGCTATAACGCTGACATCATGTTCAATCTTGGTATGAAGATTTTTGCTGATGCTATGAGCAAAAATCATAAGGTTTATATGTATCACTTTGACTATGCTCCTTTTGAATATAAGAAGTCTCATAGAGGAGTTAGCCATTCAAGTGAGATTGCTTATGTCTTTTCAACCTTGCCAGAAGGTGCGCAAAAAGATATGAAAAAAGTAAGCGACAACATGCACCAAAGATTTGTTAACTTTATTAAGACAGGCAATCCTAATTTTAATGGTAAGTCCATGACTCCAATCAGATGGCCTTTATATAATGAAAGGTCACCTAAGGTTTATAAGATAGATAAATTGCCTTATGTAGAGAACTTTAAGTTAAAGGACAGATTAGATAAGTTAGAAGAGCTTTTATATTCAGACTATGATAATGAATAGGGGAATGATTTAGCTTTTAAGGATCTTGTCTTCAATTAAACTTTTCTTAAATGTTAGCAAGACTTTCCTTACTGGCAGTAAACTTTTACAAAGCTGTATTACTTCAAGAGTTTTCTTACACCACCCTGACCATTTACAGCGTTCATCAGGTTTACCTTTTCACCCTGCTCACAACCGTCATTATAAGCATCAGCATGAATGCGACGAGTTCTAGTCCTATGAATTTTAAGATCCTGATGATTTCCTGACTTGAATTTCTCAATAGCTTCTTTGGTTTCATCGTCTTGAACAAATTCAGCTACTTTTCCATAAATGGCTTTGAAATAGCCAAACATGAAACTCTCAGGCAGTTCTCGTTTTAGTTTATTAAAAACGTAATTAAATTGAGGATCTAAAATACAGAGCGAATCAACAATTGCTTTAAAACCTTTAAATCCATAGGGATCGTTAAAACAAAAATCCTTACTCTTTTCAAAGTGATCAAAACTTTCTTTTGTTCGTTTGTTTTGACACAATCCTTCTCTAAGATTAGGAGATCCCAAGATATAGTCTACAATATGACAATAGATCTTCTCGCTATAGAGTTTTTTAGCTGCCATCACTGAGCGCGTTAGGATCACAAAAATATATTCACAAGACTCTAGGCTGTCTTTAGGTCCAATCATATTAACTTTATTTACGGTACCGTACTGATTGGTATGGTAGATAAATTCAACACCTAAGACTTTTGTTAAAATATGGCCTATTTGTGAAATATGTTTGATATTTTTCATGCCCCTTACAGTTTCAATCACACGTTCTGAAATAACTGAATCCTCAAGTTCACTCATTTCAATGTGGTACTGTTGCATGAGCTTTTGAGCTCTGGACAGGGCAATGGCAGCTTCATTAGGATTAGAACTATCTGATAGAGCTAATAGTTTTTTAATCCTGGTAATTAGTTCTTCTTTTGTCATATTCTTATTTTTATCTTTTTTTACTTTAGTTTTTTACAAGTTATAAAACAGTTTTTACCAGAAAAAGCCATGCCCACGGCATTAACATAAGTTATGTTTTCATCTTCAAAAATAGCATCTGCATAGTGTTTTTCAAGGATCTGCTCAATAGCTTCATTAGCTTTTTTAGCTCTGCTTTCTTTTTCTTTGCAGACTTTAATTTCAATAACACAAGCTTTGGTGCCACCTAGATTATTAAAGGTAATATCAGCATAACCATCACCTGATTCGTAGTTTGAGTGATACTCACCAAGGCTATCTTTACAGTTAGTAAAGATACCGTTTAAGAAACCGTGGTAGTAATTCTCGTGAGGTGCTCTAGTTGCTGTATCCCTTACAGATACAAATGAACGTAATAATGGTCCTAACTTAGCTTGTACAAAATCGACATTACCATCTAATAGAGCATTAGATATGTTTAAAGCAAGGTTATCTCTCTTTACAACGTTTCCAAATCTTTCTTTTATATTATTGTTAAAGCAACCTAGGATTTCTAAATTAGGAATTCTTGCAAAGACCTCTTTATTGGTTTTACCGTCTTTAGAAAACTCTGCTTCATCTGTCTTTTCCCAATCTACAGTCAGATAACCTGTATGTAAGAGTAGTGACCAGAAATCATTTGAATTATGTTCTGATAAAGTGTCATAGTTCATGGATTCATTTAGCTTGAAGCTAATTGACTTACCATCAACTAAGTCCTGCATCTTTTGATTGTCAGTATCAGTCGATAGCCTAAGTAATCATATAGGGATTTATCTGAGGTAGTTTCTAACCAGTAGTTATTGGTTCTAATTGAATCTGTTTCACCATTTAAGTTGTATTTATAGTTCTCATCAATGAAATTGACTACATCCCATGGGCAGAACATCTCTTTATCACAGAACTTATAACCGTCATAATGCTCTTTAACTTTTTCAGAGAAGTTTTCTAGTTCATAGTCTTTTAAAAACTTATAGGTTTCATCTTTAGTAAAACCAATGATACCTGTATATTTCTGTTCTCTATCAACTACAGAACAGACATTAAAGTTATTTACTCCTGTAAACAAACTGTTCTTAGCTACCTTTAAACAACCTGTAATCACTGCTTTACTAATAGCACCTTCATCACCTAGTGATGTTTTTAATAAATCAAAAAAGCCTTTCATTAAGGCAACCATCTTTTCATGGCAGTCTGCCACAAAGTCAGGTCTGTTATTATATAGAACTTTGTTTACTCTATCGCGGTATGAAGCTGCTGCTAGTGGTACATCGTACTCATCTATTAAAAGAATGGCTCGTCTTCCATACTCTTTATATAAGAGTCTTGATAAGGTCTTTAAAGCATCTTTGACAGTTTGCTGATTTTCGATTTTAAGTAAATAATCTTTGGTGGTTAAATGATCTAATTCTGTTTTATCTTTGTTGTTTAATTTATGACTATTAAGTAAGTATTCATATCTTAAAGCAACATCATATACAGCTGAGGCAAAACTCTCATAAAACTCTTTAAAATTAGTACCGTCTACTTTTTTTAAAGTAATGGTAATAACAGGACACTGTCCCATGAACTTATCACAGAACTCTTTGTCCTCTAAGATTTTGGTACCTTTAAAGAGCTCTAGTTGTTTTGAGTTATCAAATGGTTTTTCAGGATTGATTTTCAAAAATGAGTCAAACACGCTTATGAGCAGAGTCTTACCAAAACGTCTTGGACGGGTAAATAACATTACAGCAGATTGATCTGTAAATACTGTCTTAAGATAAGGTGTCTTGTCGACGAAGTAACAGTTTCCTTCTCTTAATAGAGGAAAATCATCCTTTCCGTAAGGTAATGCTAAGAATTGTTTGTTGCTCATTTATGAATGTATCGTTATTTACTTTTGATTATACATTATTTAGATAAGGTAAATTCTTAACAAATACTCTTAAAAGAGTAAAGAAATGCCTGATTTTAAACAAAGATTGAGTGTTTTCAAAATCGACTCTTTTATCCTAGATTTGATAATTAAGAGTAACTCTATTTGTTACAAATTCATCTTTCAAAATAAAAAAAGCAGGATCTTAAGATCCTGCTAAATTTACAGAGATAACAACTTACTCTTTATGTCTATAAGCTTAAATCTATTATTTTGAAGATAGGGCCTTAGCAATTTCCTCTAAGCTTCTGCCTTTAGTTTCAGGCATCATGCCTAAGCACCAGATTAACTGTAGGATCATCATGAAGCAGAAGAATCCGAACATGTAACCTGCATCAAAGTGTGCAATAGCAATTGGGAATACTAAGGTTAAGCCTGCAGCAAAGATCCAGTGAGTAAAGCTACCTAAAGACTGACCTTTAGCACGCTGATCGTTAGGGAAGATTTCTGAGATGAATACCCAGATGATAGTGCCTGAACCAATAGCATGAGCTGCGATGAATACAACCATACAGATTAGAACGGTCATACTTACATTACCTAATGATCCTGAAGCTTCATGCTTTAGACCTAAAGCAATATCACGAACCTGTTGTACGCTCTCACCATCGAATACTACGTTAGTTCCAGAGTACTTTGAAGGTGCTGTAGCTTCTGTTAAAGCTTGTTTTGCTGCATCATAGGCTGCAACAGCTTTTCCATGATCTTCAGTTGTGAAGTAAACTTCACCATTATCCATTCTGATTAACTGTTCAGCACTTGATATAGTATCAACCGCTGATGAAACAACCTTTAACTCATCGTAGTGGAAGAAAGCATAGGTACATACTGAAAGACTTACGATATAGCCTACGCAACCGATGATAAGTAAGGTCTTTCTACCTAAGATATCGATAAGTCTGATACCGATAAAGGTTGCGATTAAGTTTGTAAAGCCTAAAGCAATAGATGCAGCTACTGGATCTTCCATACCAGCTAGACCTAACAGTCTTGGAGCAAAGTACAGAATGATGTTAATACCTGATAACTGGTTAAATGCTGCAATTAAGAAAGCAAATAAGATTGGATAGCGAAGACGCTTGGTAAAGAACTTAGTGGTGCTCTTCTTTGACTTATCCTCTGACGCTGCACTCTCTTTTACAGACTGAACAAGATCATCTAACTGAGCATCTGACATCTTTGGATTGATTAAAGAGAATACATGTCTGCCTTCATCGTCATCCTTGGCATTAACAATTAACCAGCGTGGTGACTCAGGCAGTGAGAAACACATTAAGGTGTAGATTAAAGCTGGTAATAACTGAATAGCCAACATCCATCTCCATGCAGTCTCTTCTGGAGCTAAGTGCACAATGATGTAGTTAGAGAAGAATGCCATTAAAATACCGAAAACGATATTGAACTGGAATAAACCGGTTAACTTACCTCTGTCGCCAGCAGGTGAGATCTCGGAGATAAATAGAGGAGCTGCAATAGTAGAAATACCAATGCCGATACCTCCAATAAATCTGAAAATAAAGAAGGAAGATACGTCCCAGGCAATAGCAGAACCTATAGCACCTACAACGAATAGCACTCCGTTTGCAACTAAGGTTTTCTTTCTGCCGTATTTAGCAGCAGGGATACTACCGATTAGAGAACCTAATACAGTACCCCAAAGAGCAGCTGAGATTGCAAGACCATGCATTGAACCACTTAATGACCACAATTGCTGAATTTTGCTTTCAGCACCTGAAATAACTACGGTATCAAAACCGAAGAGAAATCCTGCTAGAGCTGAGGTGATAGCCCAGAGTAATAATTTCTTATTCATAACAATAATCCCTTAATACATTGTTCGATTTCCAGAAGATCTGAATTTATATATAGAAAAACTTCGATAAGTAAATTCAGAAAATCTGATTTTTGTCTGGCGAAAATAATGTCACAACGGCCCAAAATATAAAATGCAAGGATTTCACAAAATCTTATGCAAATTTTTGCATGAACTTAAACAAAAGGTCATTTTTATGCTTTTTGTATAAAATCAGAATGAAAATTGTGCAAATTTTTGTAAATTTTGAATAGCAATTTGTTATGAATAATGGCTTATAAATCAAATGAATATTACGAAAGTATCTATATATTTCAAATGAAAACTCTAAATTTGAAAATTGAAAGTTTTATAGTTTTTCTTTAGAGTAGTGCAAAAATTTGCATTAAAAAATTTGAAAACAGCCAAAAAGCAAAAAATTTTATTCCACAACAAATTTTTTCATTTGTATAATTCGCCAAAGTTAAGTTCATGAAAATTTCAAAAGAAGTACTTGTAAAGAAGTTTGAGGGAAAGTTTTTTAAGAGTAATTGTGAATTTTGTTATTACTATTTTTGAATGTGATGTGTATTTATTGTTATGGCTAATATTACTGATATTGCAAAAGAGCTTGGTATTGCTCCATCAACTGTATCTCGAGCTTTAAAGAAACCTGATTTAGTTTCATTAGATACTCGACATAAAGTTTTGCAAATGGCAGAAAAACTAGGCTATCTACAAAAATTAAGAGACGATGCAACTGCTGCTACTGCGACCAATCTTATTGGTGTTATTGTAGCTGATCTTACAAATTCGTTTTCAAATCAGATTGTAAAAGCAGTTCATGACTCATTAGAAAACAGTGGTTACTCAGCAATTGTCGGCTGTAATTATGAGCAGAGCAGTATTGAAAACCGCCTTTTAAAGCAGTGGGCATCTTTGAATTTAAAAGGTCTCATTATCATGCCAACAGCTAAGTTCTCAAAAACGATTAACTCTGTTGATGCTAACTACCCTATTGTCTTAGTAGACAGAAACAGTGAAGATCTTTCATTTGACAGTGTCATTGAAGATAACCGCTATGGCGCAAGTCAGGCTATTGAGCATTTACGTGAATTAGGTCATGAAAGAATTGTCTTTATCACTGGTGCAAGACGTGTTTATACCTTTAATGAGCGTTGTTTAGGAGTTGAGAGTACCAACTCAAAAATCACAGCCAATGTGCAAATTGAAGAAGTCGATGCCGAGTCTTATGACGAGTTGTTTATAGGTGCCTTTGAAAAGACAAACATCCTTATGATGAAGAATAAGGCCTTAAGCCCTACAGCGATTGTAGGTGCAAACAACGCTATCACTGCAGGTATCTTGTATGCCTTAAATTTGAAGGATTTTAAGATACCTAATGATGTGTCTGTAGTGTCTTACGGAGACAGTGACTGGTGTAGATTCTATCCAACACCAATTACATCAATGTGTCAGCCTGTAGATGAGATGGGGCGAGAGGCAGCTTCCATCTTGCTAGAAAGAATTAAAGGTAAAAAAGGTGATCCTGAAAAGATCTGCCTTAAATCTATGTTGTTAAGAAGGGCATCTAGCTCAGAACTTCAGATGTAAACATTCAGTCAATTCAAACTTTGTGAGAGTTATCATGTTAGATTTTTCAAAATACCAGGGAAAGAGAATTAAGTGCGCCGGTTTAGGCGAGGTTTTATTTGATGTCTTACCTACAGGCGCAAAAATTGGTGGTGCTCCTGCTAACTTTGCATTCCACTGTAAACAGCAAGGCCTAGAAGCTATGGCTATCAGTTCTGTAGGCAAAGATGCTTTAGGTTTTAAGGCTCGCGATTTGTTAGCTTGCAAATTCTTACCTGCATTGCTTTTAGAAAATGATAAGCAAACAGGTGCTGTAAATGTTGATTTAAGTGCTGACGGTGTTCCTACCTATACTTTCTTAGAAGATACAGCCTATGACAACATTCCTTTAACTCCAATGCTTTTAGAAACTGCAAAAAGTTTAGATATGGTGTGCTTTGGTTCATTAGCTCAGAGAAATAGGTCTTCTCATGGTACTATCATGGCATTTTTAGATGTGATGAAAGAAGATGCCTTAAAGGTATTTGACGTAAATTTGCGTCGTGAATACTACTCTAAAGAAGTAATTGAAGATTCTTTAAGGCGTTCTGATGTCTTTAAATGCAATGAAGATGAGTTACCAATTTTAAGCGAGATTGCTGGCTTAAAAGAAAGCAATGCAGACCGATTCTTTGAGTACTTGCAAACCAGAGGTATTGACTGCTTTATCTTTACTGAAGGCGCTAAAGAAAGCACTGTTTATCTAAATGATGAAAAGTCATTATTACCAACTCCGAAAGTTGAGAATGTAGTAGATACAGTAGGTGCAGGAGACTCATTTACAGCTACTATCATCAGCTCACTGATGAAAGGAGATCCTCTAGCTAAGGCTCATGAAAAGGCAGTAAATATTGCAGCTTATGTATGTACACAAAAAGGAGCAATGCCAGAGCTCCCTTATAACTTCATAAAGTAGTTGAAAGCTCGTTACTTTGTAATCTTAAATTTCCTTTACAAACTAACCTAACAGCAAGCATTTCCTCATTTTCTTAGTGTTTCCATCTTTGATCTCAGTCAAAGATGGATTTTTTTGATCTTGTGGGCATTTTTATAACTTTCATTATAAATCCTGTAAATTTATCGTAAAATCAAAGTAAATATGGGATTGAGTGGTTATAACAGCCACTAATAAATAATTACAAAAATAATAAGAAAAAAAGCTCTCTCTAATAAAACGGAGTTCAAAATGTCGCTTAAGACAAGACTTGCAGTTGTGATTACTGTGATGTGCTGTTCTCTTAGCTCTGCTAATGCTCTAGAGCTTACAGTATGGGAAGACTACACTAAGGGCGCAGGTTTAGCTCAGGCTATTAGTGCCTTTACTAATGAGACCGGCATCGATGTAAAAGTTGAAGAAAATAATTACATTTATGCTCTGCAAAAGATGAGGTTAGATGGACCAGTAGGAAGAGGTCCTGATGTAATCTTGTTGCCAAACGATCAATTAGGCATGGCAGCAAAAGAAGGCATGATCGATCCTGTATATCTTTCAGATGAGGAAAAGTCAAAGTATCCTGATAACGTTATTGACGCAGTATCTATCGATCAGATCCAATATGCAATACCAAAGAGTATTGAAACCCTAGCTATTTTTTATAACAAAAAATACCTTTCAAAACCATTTGACTCTATTGATTCTTACATAAAATACTCTAAATTTGAAAAAGAAAACGGCAGAAACGGCTTTGTAGCAAAGTTTGACGACTTATTTTATTTAATGCCAATATTATCATCCTATGGTACTTATGTCTTTGGTAGGAATAAAGTAGGTGCTGTAAACGTCAATGATGTAGGCCTTGATGGAGCAGAAGCCGTCAAAGCGATTACCAAAATAAAAGAATACTATGACGCAAAACTGGTACCACCTGTTATCGACGGTTTGAATGGTGGTCCTAATCTTGTTGAAATGTTCTGTCAGGGTAGAGCCGCAGCTACTATCCTAGGGTCATGGGATGTAGGTACTGCTAAAAAGTGCAGTATCGATTTTGCTACAGCTCCACTTCCTGTAAACAGTGAAGGTAAACAGATGGCAGGCTTTTTAGGTGTAAGAGGCTTTGCAATTTCTCACTGGGCAAAAGACTACGATGCAGCTGTAAAGTTAGCTAAGTTTTTAACTCAAGATAAATACTCAAAATCAAGGTTTAATCTAACAGGTGAAATTCCTGCTTCATTAAAACTCTTAGACGATCCAGATATTTTTAATGATGAATATGCCAATGCATTTATTCAACAGGCTAAGTTAGCAGAGGCAATGCCTTCTGTTAGTGAAATGCATGAATTCTGGTTACCTTTTTCAAATCAGTTATTGCGTATCTTTAAAGGCAAGATCCCTGTAGCAGAAGGTTTGCAAGAGGTCGTTTATGATGTTAAGAGTAGTTATCAAAAATAAGCTAAACACTCTCATTTTGAGATCAAACGCTCTTTTTTGATGCTTGAATGAAAAAAATAGATTTTTTTCATTCATTTATGGTAAAAATGACAGTGAAAGTTTTCCTTTTACTGTTAAACTACCAGTGTTCCAGTTTTATGGAAACATATTTTTTAAGATCGATTTTTTTTAAGCTATGACGATAGCAAAACAAACAGCTAAGAGAGCTCGTTAGAAGTATCAGCTGTTGTAGTTAGCTTCCCGTTCAGAATAACGATAATTAAGGGACATAATAATATGGCTAAAGTACAGTCACTTCAGGATCCATTCTTAAATGCATTACGTAAGGATCGCATTGCTGTTTCAATTTATCTTGTAAATGGCATCAAATTACAGGGACAGGTTGAGTCTTTCGATCAGTTCGTTATCCTGTTAAAGAATCAAGTAAGCCAGATGGTATACAAGCATGCAATTTCTACAATTGTTCCTGCTCGTGCAGTAACCATCAGCCCAGCTGAAGACAAGGAAGAAGCTCCTGTAGCTGAAGAATAATTTAGAGTTTGAGATAATATTCTAATGCCTCAATCAGAGTTTGAGTCTTTAGGCTCAACACTACTTGTGCATGTCGAGTTACCTCAGGCCCAATCACAAGAAGATTTAAAAGAACTACAACTCCTAGCTGAGTCTGGCGGAGGAGATGTAGTTTTTTGCGTTTCTTGTAAGCGCGAAGCGCCTGATCCAAGTACTTTTATCGGTTCAGGTAAAGTGGTCGAAGTATCCGATGCAGTCAAAGCTTATGAAGTTCAGACTGTAATCTTTAATAACAAACTTACTCCTGCCCAAGAAAGAAATTTAGAGAAAGCTTTTGGTGTAAGAGTTATGGATAGAGTTGCTCTCATCCTGACTATCTTTGCGCAAAGAGCTAGAACCTATGAAGGTAAATTGCAAGTTGAGTTAGCTCAGTTGCAGTATGAACAGGCCCGACTTGTAAGAGGCTGGACTCACCTTGAAAGACAGAAAGGTGGTTTCGGTTTAAGAGGCGGTCCAGGTGAAACTCAGATCGAGTTAGACAGACGTGCATTAAGAGAAAGAATTGCTGCCATTAAAAAAGATCTTGATGTGGTAGCTTTAAGACGTGAACAGAACAGAAGTCTTAGAAAAAAGAATGCAGTTCCTGTAGTGTCTTTTGTAGGTTATACCAATGCAGGCAAATCAACACTGTTTAATAGACTTACAAATTCAGATGTCTATGCTGCTAATCAGTTGTTTGCAACATTAGATCCTACATTGAGAACTGTAGAATTACCTGTAATTGGTAAAGCTGTATTTGCTGATACTGTAGGTTTTATTCGTCATTTACCTCATGATTTAGTTGCAGCTTTTAGAGGTACTCTAGAAGAGACTGCTCAGGCTGATTTACTGTTACATGTTGTGGATGCCTCAGATGAGCACAAAGAATCTAATATCGAAGCTGTAAATGCTGTTTTAAAACAAGTAGGAGCAGAGGATATTAAAACTTTGGTTGTCTACAATAAGGCCGATCTTATTGAAGACAGTGCCGATGAGATTATCCGAGATGATAATGGCGCTCCTCACCGTGTATATGTGAGTGCTCTTACAGGTTTTGGTATTGATAAATTATTATCAGCCGTAAGTGAGCTTTTATCTGATAATTTGTGCGAATTTACTGTTAAGATAGACGGGCGTCACGGCAAATTAAGAAGCTTACTGTATGCATCAAATGCTGTTGATTCAGAACAATATGATGAAAATGGTAACTGTCTTTTGGATGTAAAAATTACAGCAGTAGATGCTGCAATTATCGACAGTAAAACCAATGGTGCCTTATCTGATACCTGTATGCAAGAGAAAAAGCCTTGGGTACAGAGCAATGAATTTGATTTTGACTCAGTGAACTAGAAATATGGAAAATAATAAAGATCTTATGGGCTGGAATGCTCCTGGCTCAAATAATTCTTCAGATGAAGAAAAGAAGAGAGAACAATCTTCTCAAGATCCTTGGGGTCGTGAGAGAAGAAGTTCCTCTACAGACGATTTACTGTCAGGTCTTTTAAAAGCTTTAAAAGATCTTTTAGGTTTAAATGGAAAACGTTCTTCTTCAAAAAGTGGTAAAGCTCCAGCTTCTGGATTGAACGTCTTTACGCTAGTTGCTGTAATTGCGCTAGGCTTCTATATCTTTACAGGTTTTTATACTGTAAGGGAAGCTGAAAAGGGCGTAGTTTTAAGATTCGGTAAAATCTACGATGTTGTAGATTCAGGTCTGCGCTGGAAATTTTCAGGCATTGATACTGTAAATGTAGTAGATATTGAGCAGGTTCGCTCAATACAGTCATCTGGTACCATGCTTACAGAAGATGAAAACGTAGTTATCGTAGAGATGGATGTTCAGTACAGAATTTCTGATCCTGTTAAATATCTATACTCTGTAGTAAATCCTGATAACACCTTATTAGAAGCAACAGACAGCGCCTTGCGTTATGTGGTAGGTCATACCTTAATGGATGATATTCTAACCTCAGGTCGTGAGATGGTGCGTCAGAACACTAGAGAACTTCTAACCTCTATTATTCAACCTTATAACACAGGTCTTACCATTGTTGATGTTAACTTCTTACCAGCAAGAGCACCAGATCAGGTAAAAGAAGCTTTCGATGATGCTATTGCAGCTCAGGAAGATGAGCAGCGTTACAAGAGAGAAGCTGAAGCTTATGCTAATGAGGTCTTACCAAAAGCAGAAGGTCAGGTTCAGAGAATTAAACAAGAATCTGAAGCTTACCGCTCACAGGTAGTGCTAAAGGCAGAAGGTGAGGTTGCTCGCTTTGAAAAGGTATTACCTGAGTACAATGCAGCTCCTGATATTACCAAGACTAGAATTTATCTTGAGACCATGCAGGAAGTTCTAGGCAAGAGCCAAAAGATCTTCTTAGATGTACCTAAAGGTTCATCTCCAGTTTTATATCTGCCAATGCCTCAGTCAAATACAAACACTGAGAGAGAAAAGACTGAGAACAACCAAAGCTCAAGCTCTACACCTGCTACAACTTCACCAAGTTCAACCACACAGCAGGTACCACTAAGAACAGAGGAGCAGTATCCACCTCTGTCAGAGAGCACTCAAAATAGCTACGGTACTTCAAGCAGGAGGGGAAGATAATGAATAAGGGAATGCTTAATCTGCTGCTGATTGTAGTAGTGGTTTTAGGTTTTATTGGCTTTAACAGTCTTTATGTAGTAAACGAAGGCTCAAAGGGCATCGTTACAAGATTCGGTAAAGTTCTAAGAAATTCAGATGGTAAGCTTAATATTGTCGATCCTGGTCTGCATATCAAAGCTCCATTTATTGATCATGTAAAAGATCTTGATGTACGTATTCAGACTATCAGCTCATCAGCTGACAGATTCGTAACTTCAGAGAAAAAAGATGTGATCATTGACTCTTATGTTAAGTGGCAGATTTTAGATGCTGCAACTTATTATTTAACCACCGCAGGTGGCAATAAGTTACAGGCAGAAGAGTTATTACGCAGACGTATTAACAACTCTTTAAGAAGTCAGATCGGTCGTTTGACTATTCATGAGATCGTGTCAGGTCAGAACAATGGGCAGGATGTAGCTCTAGAAGAGAGTGATTTTGATACAGTTGTTGATAATGCTCAAAATGAGACTACAACCGACAACACTACAGATACTGCTGCTAATAGCCAGGAGACAACTCCTGAGGCTACAGTAAGTCAGTCAAAGCGTGATGAAGTGATGCAGAATGCTCTAAAAGACATTGGAGCATCTGCTAAAGCTTTAGGTATCAAGATTGTTGATGTGCGTATCAAACAGATTAACTTACCTCCAGAGGTTTCAAATTCTATTTATCAGCGTATGAGAGCTGAGCGTGATGCTGTAGCTAAATTGCACAGATCACAGGGTCGCAAAGAAGCTGAGGCAATTAAGGCTCATGCTGATAGAGAAGTTGTAGTGAAGATTGCAGAAGCTGAAAGACAGGCTCGAGCACTACGCGGTGAAGGTGATGCTGAAGCTACCAGAATTTATGCTGAAGCCTACAAACAGAATCCAAAACTCTTTGAGTTTTTACGTTCTATGGACGCTTATAAGAATTCAATGAAGGGTAAAGATACACTTGTATTACAGCCAGATAGTGAATTTTTCAAATTCTTTAATGATGCAAATGGTACAAGTAAACCATAATTATGTATAATCTTAAGTTCGGTGAATTTTTTTTACAACTAGGGTTCTTCAACGAGGAATAAATAATGCCTAACAATGTGATTGTGCTTGGTACACAATGGGGCGACGAAGGTAAAGGTAAAGTCGCTGATTTATTAACTTCAAAGGCTAACATAGTAGTTCGCAGCCAGGGTGGCAACAATGCAGGTCACACCTTAGTTGTAGGCAATAAGAAGGTAGTGGTTCGTTTAGTTCCATCAGGAATTTTACACAAATCATGCTTATGCCTTATCGGATCTGGTGTCGTAGTGAACCCTGGAGCTCTTTTCGAAGAAATCGAGGAGTTAAATAAGGCTGGCGTTGAAGATGTAGAAAAGAGAATTAAGGTATCAGGTGCTAGTGCTTTATTGTTACCAATTCATCCTGCTATCGATAAAGGTGCTGAGAAACTACGTGGTAAGAATGCTATCGGTACTACAGGTCGTGGTATCGGTCCATGCTATGAGGATAAGGTTGCTCGTAGAGGCGTTCGCGTAGGTGATCTTTATGATATGGAGAACTTTAAGTCTCGCCTAAAGAGCTTATTAGATTACAGAAACTTCATGTTAAAGAATTACTACAATGAGCCTGAGGTTTCATATGAGTCTGTTTTAGCTTATGTAGAAGGTATCCGTGATCGTTTATTAGCGATGGTAGCTGATGTTTCAGAGATCTTAGCTGAAGGTCGTAAGGCAAATAAGAAGATCTTATTTGAGGGCGCTCAGGGCACATTCTTAGATATCGATTATGGTACCTACCCATTTGTTACTTCATCAAATACTGTAGCTGGTGGCTGTGTTACCGGTTCTGGTGCAGGTCCTTTAGATATTGATTATGTTTTAGGTATCGCTAAAGTTTACACCACTCGTGTAGGTGGCGGTCCATACCCTACAGAGTTAAATGACGAAGTAGGTGAAGGTATCCGTAAGCGCGGTGCTGAGTTCGGTGCTGTAACTGGTCGTCCACGTCGTACTGGCTGGTATGATGCTGTTGCAATGCGTCGTGCTGTAACCATCAATTCATTAACGGGTTTAGCTTTAATGAAGATGGACGTATTAGACGGTATGGATGAAGTTAAGATCTGTACTGCTTACAAGATGAAGGACGGTTCAATTCGTCAGTTACCTCCTTTATCAGCTCACGAGTATGAAGGTATAACTCCTGTATATGAGTCAATGCCTGGTTGGAAAGAGTCAACCTTTGGTGTAACCAAGTGGGAAGATTTACCTGTAAATGCTCAGAAGTACATCAAACGTCTAGAAGAGTTATCAGGTGCTAAGGTTGCAATTTTATCAACCGGTCCTGAAAGAGATCAGACCATTTACTTAGATGATCCTTTTGCTGATTAATCTTTAGTAAACAAATTAAAGCTAAAAGGCCTTCTCAGAGATGACTAGGCCTTTTTTGCAAGTAAAAAACTAAAACCGTAAAGAATTTAAAGAGCAAAACATGATTAGAGATATTGTCAAAGACGAAGAGTTCTTAAAGATCCCAAGTGTTAACGCCTCCATTAAAGACAAACAGGTAGCTGTAGATTTATTAGATACTCTAGAGCATAACAGTGAAAACTGTGTAGGACTTGCAGCTAACATGATTGGTCATTCACTCAATATTATAGCAGTTAACATCCATCAGACTTTGGTGATTATGTATAATCCTGTGATTGTAGAAAAACATGATCCTTATGAAACTGAAGAAGGTTGTTTATCTTTAGAAGGTGTAAGAAAGACTACTCGTTACAAGAGCATTGTAGTTGAGTATGAAGATCATAAGTTCAAAAAGAAGTCTAAGAAGTTATCAGGCTTTTCTGCTCAGATCGTACAGCACGAAGTTGACCATCTGCATGGCATTATTATTTAGCGCTAAGGTGTAGGCTAGAATTCATTGTCTGATACCAGATAAGATAATAAAAGCCACAGCAGTGGTTTTAAAAGAATAACTAGAGCATTGCGTATAGTTATTTTGATCTGTTAGCTGCTTTTTTAGCAAGTTCAACTAGCATTTCTTTATAAGGTGAATCCTCTAAAATCTCTAAAGCTTTTTTAGCTTTTTCGACAGCTTCAAAAGCAAAATTTCGACATTTAGATAAAGAGTCAGTTTCTTTAATAAAGGTTAATACCTTTGCTAAATCACAATCTTTAATGGCTTTTTCAAGAGACTTTCTATCAGAGGTGTTCTTTAAAGCTAAAATTAAAGGTAAGGTAATTCTGCCATCTTCAAGATCTTCACCTATAGACTTGCCTAAAGTTTGAGTACTAGAAGAATAATCTAGCATGTCATCTGCTACCTGAAAGGCAATACCTAACTGTTTGCCATACTCTTTTAAAGCATTAACAATGTTCTCTGGAGCCTTTTCTAAAACTGCAATACCTGAGGTGGTAAGTTCAAAGAGGGCACCTGTTTTGCAATAGATAGTCTGTTCGTAATCTTGAATTGAGATATTTAAATCTCCCTGATTATGAAGCTGATTGATTTCACCCATTACTAAGGCAGCAAGGGTCTCATTGACTAGAGAGAAAAGCTTTGGCTCTTGAACATCATGCAAGCAGAAGAAACAACGGGTAAATAAGTAGTCACCAGCTAATACAGCAGCATGATTGCCTTCTGTATCATTTAAAGTGCTTACACCACGTCTTATAGTTGCTTTATCGATGACATCGTCATGAACTAGTGTTGCTGTATGAAGAAGCTCGGTTGCTGAGGCAAACTTAAGCATTCTTTCATAGTTTTGAGAATTATTCTGTGAGTTTAAGGCATGCCAAGATAAGATTGATAATCTAGGTCTGATTCTTTTGCCTCCAGCTTTTACTACATGCTGGCACATTGCATTTACAATTGCTTCATGGGCAGATCCTGACAGGAGTGTAGATAGGTTCTCTTCGACTTTATCTAAGTCGTTTTTTATTTCATTATCAACTGTATACATGCTATAACTCTCACAAGATTATGTAATTGTAACATCGAATAACGAGTGATTAGTGCATGAATTAATAAAAATCTTGAAATTGCACTGAATAAGCTATAAAATTCATACCGCTTTTTGTAGGTCGATTAATGCATTAAACTACATGTATTAATGAAAAAGCGTAATCCAGAGATAATTAATAAGTGCAAGTCTTGTCAGAAGACTTGCAATTTACTTATTTTGTCTGTAAAATAATGACCCATTATCGCCCCAAGTGGGCACAGTTTTAATTGATTGCGGGAGCAGAACTCCTGCATTTACCCGGAGTTTGAGCATGTACGCAGTTATTTTTTGCGGCGGCAAGCAGCACAAGGTTTCCGAGGGCGACGTGCTAAGCGTTGAGCTACTCGATGCCCAGGCTGGCAGCGATATCGAACTAGATAAAGTTCTATTAGTATCAGATGGCACCAATATCAAAGTTGGTGCTCCATACTTAGATGGTGCAAAGGTTACCGCTAAGGTTTTAGGCGCACACGGTGGCGAGAAAGTTAAGATTGTTAAGTTCCGTCGTCGTAAGCACCACCAGAAGGTTACTGGCCATCGTCAGTGGTTTACCGATTTACAGATTACTGGTATTCAGCAGTAATTTAGTTAGGAGAAAGGAATAAATGGCACACAAGAAAGCTGGTGGTTCCGTTCGTAACGGCCGCGATTCCAATGCTCAGCGTTTAGGCGTTAAAGCTTACGCTGGTGAGACTGTATCAGCTGGTAGCATCATCGTTCGTCAGCGCGGTACACACTTCCACGCAGGTGCAAACGTTGGTTTAGCAAAGGATGATTCATTATTTGCTAAGGCAAACGGTAAAGTTACCTTCGTAACTCGTGGCGCTAAGGGCCGCAAGTTCGTTGAGATCGTTGAGACTCAGCAGTAATACCGAATTTGGTTTACAATAAAAGGGCTCGCAGATGTGGGCCTTTTTAGTCTGTATTGATTTTTTATCAGTATCAAATAAGTAAAGTGGCGCATACCTGCTGCCATCTTGTAATCTGGAGGATCATAAGGTGAAATTCGTTGATGAAGCCATAATCCGCGTAGAAGCTGGTGATGGTGGTAACGGTATTGTTAGCTTTAGACGTGAAAAGTACGTGCCTCGTGGTGGCCCTAATGGCGGTGACGGTGGTGACGGTGGCGACGTTTACATGAAAGCTGACGTAAATCTAAATACTTTAGTTGATTATAGATTTACTAAATTTTATCAGGCAGGTCGTGGTGAAAACGGCGGCACTGCTGATTGTACTGGTGCTCGCGGAGAGGACAAGATCCTTTTAGTTCCTGTAGGAACTCGTGTAACCGACGTTTCAACCGGTGAGGTTATTGGTGATCTTAGAAAAGAAGGCGATGTATTATGCGTAGCTCGTGGCGGTCGTCATGGTTTTGGTAATACTCACTTCAAGTCAGCTACTAATCAGGCTCCAAGACAGAAGACTAACGGTACTCCTGGTGAGCGTCGTCAGTTAAAGCTTGAGATGCTGTTAGTATCAGACGTGGGTTTAGTAGGTCTGCCTAATGCCGGTAAATCTACCTTTGTAAGAGCTGTATCTGCTGCAAAACCAAAGGTTGCAGATTATCCATTTACTACCCTAGTCCCATCATTAGGTGTAGTTAAAACTTCACAGGGACGTTCTTTTGTAATTGAGGATATTCCTGGCCTTATTGAAGGTGCATCAGAAGGCGCAGGTCTTGGTCACCGCTTCTTAAAGCACCTGGAGCGTTGCCGTGTTTTAGTTCACTTAGTTGATATTCATCCTATTGATGGTTCTGATCCTGTAGAAAACGCTAATATCATCGAAAATGAGATTAAGCAGTACGCTCATGAGCTTTACAACAAGCCTCGCTGGTTAGTTGCCAATAAGGTTGATTTAGGTACTGAAGAAGAAGCACAGGAAATTTTAGAGAAGATCGCATCATCTGCTGAAGTAAAGCCTGAGAGAACTTTTATCATTTCAGGCCTAGCTAAGACCGGTGTAAATGATCTTATCTATGCACTACAAGATCTTGTGGATGAGGTTAAGCAAAAAGAGCTTGAAGAGCCTGAGAAGCCAAAAGCTGAAGAATTCATCTGGACTGAGCCTGAAGTTCGTGAAAATAATCGCGATGATGACGATTTTGACGATGATGAAGGTCCAGAGTTTATCTATAGGAACTAATCATGGCCGATATTCAAATTATTGTAGCGATTGCAAAGAACTTTGTTATTGGCAATGAAGGTCAGATCCCTTGGCATTTGTCCGAAGATCTTAAGCACTTTAAAGAAATAACTACAGGGCACCCTGTAGTTATGGGCAGAAGAACCTTTGAGTCTATTGGTCGTGTTCTTCCAAACAGAATGAACATCATGGTAAGTTCAACCTTCACAAAAGAGGTTGAAGGTCTTACTGTAGTAAAGTCACTAGCAGAGGCAATAGCTCTTGTAGGAGATAAGACTCTGATGGTAATAGGTGGTGCTCGTATGTATGCTGAGGCTTTACCATTAGCATCAACTCTGCATCTGACTACTATCGACAAGGAATTTGCAGGCGACACTAAATTCCCTGATTTTACTAAATATCCATTTAAACTACATGATGATGTAGCTTTCCATTCAGACAAGTGTGGATTTGACTACCACTTCCAAACCTGGATTAAATAAAAAAATAGGGAGCGTTGAAGCTCCCTAAAAACTGCCTAACTTATAATCTGTTATTCTTTTTCTACCTGTTCTACTTTTAGATCTTGAGCATCATGATGCTTTGCATTGTGGATCTGACTGTTACCAATACTCTGTGAATATGAAACAGGTTCTGGCATCTGATCTGGTGGATTGCCCTTCATAGGATCCCATCCTAAAACTAGAAGGTAAACACCAAAGCCTACCATGAAGGCAAAAGGTATATGCCAGCCATAACGTAACCAGTTAACGAAGCTGCGAGCTTTGTGGAACATATCGCAGACTGCAACACCTGCTGATGAGCCAAACCAGATCATAGACCCACCAAAGCCTACAGCATAGGAAATAAGTGCCCAGTCATAACCACCCTTGATTAGGCACAGCTGTGTTAATGGGATGTTGTTAAATACAGCTGAAACATAACCTATAGCCATGGTAGATAGAATGGAAGCATCAGGAACTGATTCAATAGGCACTAATTCTGCACAGAATACTAAAGCAACCAGGAAGACAGTACTCTCGTAGGATGACTTTACAACTCTAAGATCAACTCTTGTAATGATCTCTCCTAAGATAATTGCAATCCAGATACCTAAAGCCGGGAACTCAAAGAAATAATTAAAGCTGATAGCACCAATTAAGATTAAGCCTACAACCGAGAGTTTCTTTTTATCGACAGTGATGTTGCTCTCTATTTCTGTAGTAATAGGATGGTATTTTTCCTGCTGTTTTGAAGCAAAGTAAGCTACTACTAGTATAGCTACAGTTGCAGGTAAGAAAGCTTGTGCTAAAACCAAAGGATCTTTACCAAAGATCCAGATTAAAGTAGTTGTGGTATCTCCTACGACGGAGCCTGCACCACCTGCGTTTGAGGCTGCACAAATTGCAGCGACAAAGCCAATATGTACCTTACCTTTAAAGACGATCATGGCAATTGAACCACCAATCATGGCTGCTGCAATATTATCTAAGAAGGTACTTAGTACAAAGATACACAGTAAGAGTGCAAAGCCACCCCAGTGACCTTTAGGCAGAAAACGGGGAATTATTGAAGGTAACTTTGAGTCTTCGAATACTTTTGCTAATACTGAGAATCCAGGTAGCATTAAAGCCAGGTTTAGATAAGTATTCCAAGAGCCACTTACAAATTGACCATCAGTATTTACATAGCCAATTAGTTTTTTTATTACAGAAAAGCCGTCAGTAAATTCGTATTTATAAAAGCACAATGAGAGTAGCCCGATGATAGCTACCTTCATGGTCTTGGTGTAAAAGACTGCAACGCCTACTAACATTAGCGCAAAGATAATCATCTCATAGCGAATGCCATAGAAAGTGTATCTTGTAAATAAAGGTTCGTCTGCAAGGGCATAAGGCGATGCTAGTAACAGTACAGATAGCATCAGGAGTTTATAAACGTTTTTCATTTGTTATCCTTTAGTTATTCTGAGATTTGTCTGTCACATTAGACTCTGTTTGGGCTGTCTTATCTGAAGGATTACAAGAAGAGACCTTTACCTTTTCATTACTGTCCACAGAAGTATCTTTATTGTCCTTTGCAGTAGCATCATGACTCTTATTGCCATCTTGAATGTAAGCTTTGTCAGTTGAAGTCTCTTTATTAGTAATATCAGCAGTTGTTTCCACATTAGTTGATGCATCTTCTTGCAGATGAGCTAAAAGAGCAGTAGGTGCATCTTCAAATGCTTCATGAACACCTAAACGCTGTATCCATAACCAAAAAGAGATCACGATAAAGTGGGCAAAGAGAATTCTTAAAGTAAGAACTCCAATTAGGTTTGAAAAAATAGAGATAGCAAGTACTGCAATGATAGGTCCTAGTGCCCAGCCTGAAAGGTAAAAGACTTTATAATTGCTTTGTTTACGCTGATTAAGCTTTGAGTGATTGAGCTCTTTTACAAAGTTTAACTGTCTTGTAAAGTTCTCATAGAAGAACACTGCTAAAGCACCAGTGCAGACTATGACGCCTACAAAGAGCATGGCAATGTTAATTGCAAGTGCAATAAAGAGCATTCCAATCATGGCAACTAAGATATCCTGTTCATAAACAGTCTTAGCGCCAATCTTTGGTACCAGATAACGAATTAGCACAATACCTGCAATTGCAGAGAGTATGAAAGTTAGAACCACTGCAAGTGAAAACACAGTTTCATCGGTTTCTAAAAATTGAGACCAGAGGTTAATACCTGCAAAAAGAGAAACTGCAATTCCAGCACAGAGATATCCTACAGACGAGAATATAGCTGTGCGGATGATTTTTTCTGTCTTTTCCATAATGAACACCATAGTTATTTACGTATATCTGTACACCTTAAGTGCACTTCCTCAAGCTTGTACGATTGTTATGATTTAACTAACTTATATGTTTAAATGTATGTAAAAGGTGAATTATTTACTAGACTGATCCTAGCTTGTTATAGTAAAAGTAAAATGTTAGATTATTATTAAAACAAAGTTATTAAAATTCAAATTTGTGTAAAAAATTAAAATTATGCACAAAAATGATCAACAAAATGATAAGTCTTTAGAAGTGATAAAGATGATATTGAAATAAAATTTCAAAAATTTTATTTCATTTCTTGAAAATAAATAAAAAAAGCAGTATTAAAACAAAATACTGCTTTAGAAGATGAGATGTTAACTAAGTAAAATGTTAGTAGAAAAATCTAACTATTTAGATTCTCTTTTCTTTTGAAGTGATAAAACTGAAATTTTTTCTTGTTTTTCGAGTGCGTAGCAGGAAAGTCTGTCGCCCCAAACACAGCCAGTATCTAAAGCTACAACATGTTCTCTGTCACATTGAGCATTTAAAGCTGCCCAGTGACCAAAGAACAGCGTAAAGTTCTCCCTTTTGTATTCAAAAGGAGAACCAAAGTTAAACCAAGGATAGATATTGTCCTTTTGAGCCTCAATTACAGTGCAGTCTGAATGACCGTAATCGAGTACAAGTTCTTTTGAGCATAATCTCATTCTTGTAAAGGCGCTTACGATAAATCTCCAGTAGTTAAGATCTGATGACAGCATTTGCTCTTCAAAATGATCAGGATGATCTGCATACATATTTGCTAATAAGACTTTTGTATGCAGAGGATCTTTTAATACTTTTGAAATGACATTGGTGTGTTTTTGCGCTTCATCAATTGTCCATTTAGGATAAATACCAGCATGAGCTACAGCTATTTTTTTCTCAGGATCAACATATAAAAGGGGGGTGCTTTTAAAAAACTCAATATAGTCATTAAGCTTTGGAGCGTTTAGGAGCACATCTAAATTATCTTTAGCTTTGGCTTTGTGATAGCCATAGAAAACAGCTAAAAAGTTTAAGTCATGATTGCCTAAAACAGAGTGAATTCGTCCTGGGTGTTTTGCCTTTAACGCAGTGATTAAATTTAAAGTATCAACAGGCTTTGGACCTCTTCCAATTAAATCACCAGTAAAGATTAGTTCATCTTCGTTTTCGTTGTAGTTGATATTTTTCAAAAGAGCTGTAAATTCATCATAACAGCCGTGAAGATCACCAAAGATGTATGTAGACATTTGTTTTCCGTAAAAGTGCAATTATCGTAGCTTTAAAACAGCTTAAATTTGGGAAATATTAAAAAAAGTTCTTAAAATTCGTATTTTTTGACACTATTCTACCATTTTTGTATTAATTGTCGGTTATATTACTCGCTATCAAGACAGCCTGAATGTCCATATAATACACAGTAATCGTTAACTTTATGTTAAGTAAAATGCTGTTAAAAATCAGAGATGTAAGACAGTATTAAGAGATACCTTAAAGAGTTTGCCATGCCGTTTATCAAGAAAAGTTTTATTACCGAAAAGTTACTGCCAAATGTTCCTATTGAAAAGGTCATAGGTCAGTATGTAACTTTAAAAAAGTCAGGCGCAAACTATACCTGTTGCTGTCCATTTCATCATGAGAAGACTCCCTCATTTAGTGTCACACCAGCAAAGCAGATGTTTTACTGTTTTGGCTGTAAAGAGCATGGCAACGTCATTGATTTCATCATGAAATTAAAGAACCTGAGTTTTCCTGAGGCAGTTGAAGAAATTGCTCAAAATGCAGGTTTAACCGTTGAATATGACACAACTAATACCCGTTCCAAAGAAGAAGTCGATCTGCAAAAAGAGTATTACGACCTCATGGACAGATGTGCGACCTTATATACTCAGGTATTAAACTCACCTGAAGGCGCACCTGGTCTTGAGTATTTTTCAAAAAATCGTGGTTTGACACGAGATACTATCTTAAAGTGTCGCTTAGGTTTTGCCCCTAAAAATCCTCACTTTTTGCAAGAAAGGTTATGTCAGGATCCTAAAACAGAGCAGAAGTTAATTGATTTAGGTATGTTAGTGCGCAATGACTACGGTGTGCACTCTATGTACCGTAACCGTGTCATGATCCCTATCTTTGACAGACGAGGCAGGATCATCAGTTTTGGTGGCAGAACCATGGGCGATGACAAGCCTAAGTACATGAACACCAAAGAAACTCCTATTTACCGTAAGCGTAATGAGTTATTTGGTCTATATGAGGTCTTAAAAGCAAATAACAACCGTCCACCACGTATTGTGGTTGTTGAAGGATATATGGATGTGATCTCAGTGCGACAGGCAGGTTGTACCTATGCTGTAGCTTCATTAGGTACAGCAACTACACCTGAGCAGATTAAAGAGATGTTCCGTTACACTGACAAAGTTGTGTGCTGTTATGACGGAGATAGCGCAGGTCGTCATGCTGCTTGGCATGCCTTAGAAACAGTAACTCCAATTTTGCAGGATGGTAAAGAAATTCGTTTTGCATTCTTGCCTCCAGAGCATGATCCTGATTCTTTAGTAAGAGAGCAAGGCTTAGGTGCTTTTGTAAAGTTCTTAGATGAAGCTATGAGCTATCCAGAGTTTTTGATAGTACATAAGTCTCAAAGCTATGATTTAAAAGATCCTAATTCTTTATCAAACTTTATCTCAGACACCATAAAGCTGATTAAAGCTATTCCTTTAGTTTCATTACAGTCGGTTGCTTTAAAGTTGCTCTCAAAGCCATCAGGCATTTCTGAAAATCAGCTTTATGACATGCTAAAGCAAACTCATGTTGAACAGCCTCGAGCTTATGTAGCTCAAGAGAAAAAAGAACAGGAACAGATTGCTAAAAATGAGGTCTCAAGGGACTTCTTTAAAACTCCTATGAGAAAACTCATGGCCTTTATTATTCAGCAGCCTACTGTGGTCTCTAATGTACAAAGAGAGTTTGCACTAGATGAGTTTGTAGCTTTGTGCAAACGATTAGGCGTAAAGGGTGCAGATGAGTTAGAAGGTTTATTAAAGATCATTGCAAAAACTCCTGATATAACTCCAGCTAAATTCATTGAACAGACTCGCCAGACATCTTATGAAAAGATTGTAAGGCTGTTAATCAGTGCTCCACTGAATCTTACCTTTGAATCAGGTGGTGAGATTAGGGAGATCCCTTATGTGGACAGAATAGAGTATTTTGCAGATATCTTAAGTGAAGTTATAACAAAGCCTCTAAAAGACAGAGCCAAAATCCTTAGTGTGGAGATGAGCCAAGGTAAGATGGATGCTTTATCTGAGTACACTCAGATCCAGAAGGAGATTTTGAGTAAAGATTTAAAATCTTGACGGGAGAGAGGGTAACCTGTAAAATAACCCCTCGAACAATGGCCCATTAGCTCAGTTGGTTAGAGCAGACGACTCATAATCGTTTGGTCTCCTGTTCAAGTCAGGAATGGGCCACCACTAAATTATCCTTTCGAATACTCCTCTAGTTACCTTTGATTGCGTTATAAACAGCAGGACACTTGCTGTAGCTGTCTTCAGTTGCAGTTTCATAGCGACCGTTATTTTGAACCATAACAGAACCCTGAGCACTGCCTGAAATTAAACGTACCTTTTTGCCTACAGCATATTTGCATGAGAAAGGCATATCCACAATCAATGGACCATTATCTGAATCAATAGTTAATCTTACACCGTCATGTCTGTCCATGTATTTTGATGCGGAACCTGCTGCTAAGGCTCCTAATCCCGCGCCTACGGCAGTGCCGGTGCTATTTTTGCTTATAAGATTTCCTAAAAGAGCTCCGCCTACGGCACCTAAAATAGTATTTGAGGTGTTATCGTTCTTGTTATTGGTAATATCAATTGCTTCAATACCGGTAATGGTACCTTCATAATAAGTGTTAACCGTACCAGCTTCTGAAACTGGATTGGTGCAGGCATTTAAAGTAGCTGCACACAACATTCCAAGACAAGTATATCCAATTAGAATTAAATTCTTACTCATAGGATGATCCTTTTTGTTTAAAACTTTGTATATGTTAATCTTATGCATTCAATCTTAGTGTAAACTTAGAAAAAATTCAGTGACAACGCAAAAAATAATCACGAAACGCTTTTAATCATGTCTAAAAATATAAAACAGATCGTTTTTAAAGAGTACAGAGATCCAGTTGAACTTTATGTTGAAAAGTTAAACGACAAAGGTCAGGGTATAGCTTATTTTGAAAACAGTGAAATCTACCTTGAAGGTGTGATCGACGGAGAAACTGTTCTTGCAAAAATAGGTGATCCTTTTGCAAACGGCTCTAAAAGACGACTAGGTACAGTAATCAGTATCACTGAAAAATCCCCTGACAGAATCGACTATAAGGACAAATCGCTGCAGTCTGTGATGTCTTTTGGACCTATAAGCTATGAAGGCACTTTAAAACGCAAACAGGAAATGATTGCTCAGGCCCTAAAGAGAGCCGGCATTGACAGCTGTAATTTAAAAACAGTTCAGAGAGCAGATCTTTCGGTTCCATCACGCTATAAGAGCATACGTTATTTTGCGTTTTTGAATGAAAAGGTCGTAAACGGCTTTTATAAGGTTCATTCCCACGAGGTTGTAGCAGTGGAATTCTGTTCATTAGAACCTTTGTGGTTCTCTTCATTTGCAAATGATCTCTGTTCCTTTTTTACTGGTGAGAACATATCTGTATATGATGAAAAGTCACAGAAAGGCCTTTTGCGCTCTTTACTTCTGCGTGACACCATAAAAGAAAAAATGGCTGTTTTAGTGGTGTCAGAAGCGCCTTCAGAGATTTTTATAGACAGACTGAGATCTCAGTTTAAAGACAGGGTTGATTCACTGTATCTTAATGTGAATGAGAGTAATTCAAACAAGATCCTGTCAGAAAAAATGATACTGATATCGGGTAAGGAAGAGATCACTCTTGAGCTTTGCGGTTTTAACTATAAGGCAGGTCCGTTTACTTTTCTGCAGGTGAATTACCCTGTGGCTGAAATAATGTACAAGAAGGCTGTGTCTTTCTGTGGTAGAGACAGTAATAAAACAGCTCTTGATCTCTGCTGCGGTGTAGGAACCATGACTTTACCTCTGTCTGAGAACTTTAAGAAAGTGACTGGTGTTGAGATTGTACCTGAATCAATAAAAGCTGCCGAAGATAATGCAAAGTTGAATAATATCAGCAATACGGAATTTATTGTCGGGGACATCAGAGATGTTATCGGTTCTCTTATAAAGAAAAAGGACATCGCCTCGATCATCTGTGATCCTTCAAGAGTAGGTATCGGCGAGGATGCCTGCAGAGCTCTGGCAAAATTAAAGTCTCCGCTAAAACTTGCCTATATATTCTGCTCATTAAAGGCTTTAGAGCGCGATTTGAAGACACTTCATGACAACGGTTTTGAAATAGAGGAAGTACAGGGCTTTGACATGTTCCCATATTCATCTCATGTTGAGACGGTAGTATTGATGTCACGCAAGATGTAGTGCTTTTACGAATGCTTATCTCATATATATTGTAAAAACGTGCCTAAAAACTCCAAAATAGACTACTGTACATGCTTCACAAATTTTGATGTAATTAGGCTAAATTGAGAGAATGGAGGCAATGCAATGAGTCCAAAAGTATGGTATATACCGTCAAAGCGGACAGAGCCGGGAAAGAACGTAGGCATTTATTGCAGAGTTAGCAGCGGCGAGAAGAACCAGCTCTATAGCCTTTCTGCACAGGTATCAGCACTTACAAAAGCCGTTGCCAATGTTGACCAGTGGAAGCTGACAGATGTGTTTATGGATATTGCTTCTGCTAGGGGAGAATTGCCACGGCGAGAATTTGAGCGTATGCTTCATGAAGCAGAGGCACATCATATATCGGTAATTCTGACCAAGAGCATCAGTCGCTTTGGAAGAGACACTGTGGATACGCTGGAGGCTTTACGCAGATTAAAGGTAGCCGGTGTACGTGTTATTTTTGACGAAGAAGGGTTGGATACAGATGAGGTTGATGATGAGCTACTGATATCAGTGGCAGAGTCCTTTGCACAGGCCGAAAACGAGTCAAGAAGTATGAACATCCGGATGGGGCTTCGGAATCATGCACTAAATGGTAGTTCAGGCAATTACCGCAAAAGACTGTATGGATATGTGAAAGATGAGGACGGAAATCTTGTAATTGAGCCCACGCAGGCCCGGGTGGTTCGTGATATATACCGCTGGTATATTGATGGGGCAAGCATCTTAGGAATTCAAAAAAAGCTTGCAGAGCAGAGTATTCCCTCTCCTACGGGAAAAGAACAATGGAGCAAGAGGACCATTGATAAACTGCTTACGAACGAAAAGTATATAGGAACCGTTCTTTTATCAGATTCCGTAACAGAGGGACAGACGTTTCAGATGAAGGACAGCCACCCACCGATTATCACAGAGGATGTATTTCATGCGGCACAAGAAGCCAGAGAGAAACGAAGCAATATTACGATCAGTGAGACGGGTGAACGAAAGAGGAAGAATACAAAGTATAGCTCAAAAAAGAGAAATAGCCTACCTTACTGAGACTACAGGATGGATGTCGGAACGCATTTGTACAGTAGAAAGATGATCCACTGGGAAGTACATGAAACTCAATCAGCTGAATTGGCAGCTCAATTTATTGAAAAAGCCTTTTATAAAGCAGGTTTTAAAAAGCTTTCAAGTAAGGCTGTAGAGCTTAACGGAACTAATCGAGACATATTTGGTAACGTTCTAGTTCTACATAGTGATAATGGTGCTCCTATGCGAGGATCAACCATGATTGCAAAATGTACTGAATTAGGCATTGAATGTACCTATAACAGAGCTAGACATAGCAATGATAATGCCCATATGGAAGCAAGCTTTAAATTACTTAAACATGGTCATGAGGTTGCTATACCAGAAGCCTTTAATACTTTAAAACATGCAAGAACTTGGGTTGATCAATATTACCATTGGTATAACCATAAGCACCGTCATAGTGGTATTTGCTACATTACCCCACAACAGTGCTATGAGGGTAAAGGTCCAGGTATTATGAAAAAGCGCAATGAGATTATTGATATCTACTATCAACAGCATAAGGATCACGGCTTGTTAAGAGACAACATTACATCTACAGGTAAGATGAGGAGATGCCTTTGGCAAATGCCTGCAAAGGTAGAAGTAATGCCGTTTTATACTAAACGAGCTAGAGTAAAAAACGTAATTAGAGCTAAGAAGTATGGCGAATTCATGAAATCGTGAGAGATCACACTTTCAAAGATCGCCCCAAAAATAATTAAAATCCTTAAGCCATGCGCAAAATGAGCTCTTTAAAATGTTAATTTAGTACTGAATTTAGGTTGGATTACTGCGTTTTGGTGGTAGTTTTTGATGTAGGTATAAATGGCTTTAACCAAACTTAATTGGCTAGGTTAATTAGAATAGGAAGCTTTTGTAGCTGCCACTTGAGCTATTGTACTTTTCAATGATGGTCTCAAGCTTGAGCTTATTTGAAGTTGGAGTCTTTAATGGACTTTCATCTACTACATCAAGCCAATAGTCATAGAAGTACTCAAGTAACTCAAAGGTGGTTAAATCATTGAGCTTTTGCATGGTGATGTTATAAGAGTAAGGAGTCTTTTGTTTACCTTTGATAGACAACTCTTGTCTTATGTAAGACACAAAGTCTAAACACATCTTGTTGAGACCTGCATTGTTTGCAATGGTATTGTCATTGCAAGCTTGTAAGTCGTCTTGATTGAATACTCTTGGGGTATCTAGTATTCCATGATGAGCTTCAATGAACCAGTAATCTAAGATGGAGTATTTAACTTGAAATACTACGGTTTCATCAAAAGGTAATGAGCTTATATAGTATCTTTCGGTAGTAGTTGTTTCTAGTGCTTCACCATTACGCATTGGAGTTCTAATGTGAGTGTACTTAACTAGAGTTTTTAGATTTGCATGCTCATTCTTGATACGCTTATCTAAGTATTTCTCAGCAGGTAACACTTCAAAATGCCACTCATCAATACGACCATGGTTAAGCTCTTGATATGACTCCTTAACCACATGCTTATGCTCACGGTTAAAGATTGCAGTAACATGTTCTAAAAGCTCTTTGTTTCCGCCATTCTTTTTGATTGGCATTAGATAGAAGCCTTGAGCTTGATTGATAGCATTAGTTACAGCAGATACTGTATTTAAGGCGTCAGCCATAAATACTTTACCTGAAGCTTTATCACCAAGTTGCTCTAGCATCTTTACAATGCATTCTTTTTCCTGGTTCTTTTTATCTACCACCATGTAGGTAAGACATTGTAGGTTGGTGCTATCGTATGTAGATACAATTTGACCACCTTTACAGCGTCTATCCTCACCTCTTCTAAAGGTAGATACTACCTCTTGTCCATCAAAGGTGTAGGTGTCTTTAACATCAATACCTTTACTCTTTAATCTATCGGAGTGATAGGTAATTTGCTCAGTAATTCTTCTTCTAACCTTTGTAAAGTAGGTTACAAAGAAGTTGTTTAACTGCTCAGGATTGATACCTCTAAATACACGGTTGATGGTGCTTATAGAAAGCTCGTTATAACACTCTGTAAGACCTGGGATTAGATAGACTAATTCAAGTAGTCGTGCTCTGTAGAATTCTAGTATCTCCTTTGCGGTTACCTTGCCACAGCATCTTGCTAGAAAGATAATCATCAATAAAGATTCTAAAGGATAGACTACAAGCTCTCTTCGTCTCCAATCCTTAAATTGTAATGAGACTTGGTCGCAGAACTCTTGGATAATCCACATGACATTATCAGGACTAGTATCGTGAAGTAATACTTCTCCCATCTTTGTTGCCATGTAAATAACTCCAGCTTGTGCAATTTCTGCACCTCTTGAGTCTACAGGATTAAGTTCTTTATAGTCAGCTATAAGCTTATCTAGGAATTTCTTATCAGATAAATCTTTATAGTGGCTAATTTGAAGTGATGAGTATCTAGAGCGTGAACTTTCGATCACCCCTGATCCCTCAATCAAACTTACAAACTTGCCAGACATTAAGAATACCTATTAACTAACTGATGATAGGATATTACAGTAATCTCAAAACAATTAATAGATCTAATTTTTATACCAAGAAACAGCGCATTTTAAGCCAGTTTTCAGTATTAAACTAATATTTTAAAGAGCTCCCAAAGCGTTAAGCTTAGGGGTAATGTTTAACTAAAAATTGCGGTCATGTCATTTTGTGCTCTTGCACGGATTCATGAATTTGTCATAGCTAAGAAGTTGGATATTGAAACTTCTTCTTGTAATGACTCTAATTTAGAAGTAGTTTAAAAAGAAAAAAAACTTTTTTCCCCGCACCCCCTTTTTGAAAAAAAAGAAAAATATGCGGTTACATTGAGGAGTGTGAGGTAACTCACAAATATTGACGATATGTCACAAACTAACTTTACACAAAGCGCCAAAGCACAAGAACGTAGATATCACCGGGAAGACAAAGAGGATTTTTATCAATGGATGCTGGGACACGAGGAAATGGCAGAAGCAACATGCAGAAGCTATGTGTCCTCTGTTAGAGGCGCAGAAAAATATGCCTCAGAACATGGAATCGAATCAATTCGACTGTATGGAGTCGAATTGAGCGTGGCGAAAGAATCCGCTGACAGATTGTTTAGTGATGTAAGCTTTGTTAAGTATAACGAGGTACAGCACAATAGATTCAGGGTGGCAATAACGAAGCTTCTGCTGTTTCTGGATGATGATGACTGGAGTCCGTCTACGGGCAGGGGTCAGGTCAAAAGGGAGAATGAATATAGTCCTGAAAAATTGAGACCATATGCAGATGTATTGAAGGAATACTTCCCCAAGGGATATCGGCTGGGTTCCAACTTGGAAATGAAAAAATTCAGAAGATATTTCGAGGAAGCCAATGGCGAGAGCCTGGAGGAAGAATCAGATATTATTGAAAAAATGATTCAGGAGTGCGGTATTGTTTACGACGGCAGAGTTCATATGCCGGAGAACATGCTGGATGACTCGCTGCGCAGCCGTCTCTTTGAATACATTGAGAAGTGCTTCTCAGATGGGAAGACCGCAATTTATTATGAAGCTCTTTTCCGTGAGTTTTCAGAAGAATTTCTGGATCACCAAATGTACGATGCGGACATGCTGAAGGCATACATCAGGCATATGTGTGGAGATAGATATTACATTGCAAGAAGCTATCTCTCCAAAGAAAAACATGCAGAAGCGGATCCCATTGAGGATGTGAGAACGTTCCTTAAAGAACGTGGAGAACCGATAGAGACGGAGGAATTATGTTCTGTCCTGTCACATATACCGGAAGACAAGATTCGAACCATACTTGGAACCAATCGGGAATTTGTCAGAAACAGTAAAGGTGAATATTTTCACGCCGATGCCTTTTCCGTTTCACAAGAGGAACTTGATAACATAGCGGAGCTTATTTCCGAAGAAATTGCGGCACGTGATTTTATAAGCGGCGATGAACTGTATGAAGCAGTACGGCGCAAATATCCATACATCTATGAGAAAAATTCCATATTCTCACAGTTGGGATGGAGAGAAGCACTGAAATACAAGCTGAGTGACAGATTTTTCTTTGTCGGAAATGTAATCAGTGCCGGAGATGCAGTTTTCTCAATGAGCGATGTGTTTGCCAGCTTTGCAAAAGAGCGTAAGGCATTCACAATGGATGAACTTATGGCGTTCGCGGAGAGTATGGGGACTACAGTGTACTTTGATTCTCTATATAAAAACGCTGTGAGGGTAAGTAAAGACAGATTTGTAAATAGAGATGATGTTCGGTTCCAGGTTAAGGAGACGGACAGAATTCTTGATAAATACTGCACAGGGAATTACACGCCATTGGCAGATATAAAGGACTTTGCCATATTCCCAGAAGCTTCTCATCCGTGGAATATCTTTCTGCTGGAACAGTATGTGGCTTCATTTAGTGATCGTTATTACATTATGCATGGTGGATATAACAGAAAAGCAGTTGCCGGTGCAATGGTAAAAAAGAAAAAAGCATACTCCAGTTTTGATGACTTTATTACCGATGTTCTGGCACAGGGTAATGTAAATCTGAAGAAAAAGGAGGTGTTGAACTATCTTGCAGATAAAGGATTTATTGCAAGAAGATCATATACAAATATTGAATCGCTCATGATTAACGCAAGGGCGAGACGAAACATGAGGGAGAAATGATGCTATGTATTCATATAGCTGGGATTCAGAAACAGGTGGGCTATTGCTAAACAGCTCCCCACTAAACTTTAGCAAGGAGCCGCGACCTGTTTATTATAAAGAATTAGACATATTGGGATTTGACCAATATTGGCAATACGACAAAAATGACACCTACCCATATATGTGGGCGGAGGCTAACAACTATTTCTACCGTGGCAGACTTGTGGCTAAGACAAAGGGTGGCGCAACATATTCTGCCCCAGAAATTATTATTCTGGAAGAACCAGAGCATAACGGACAGCCTTTGAGGTTCGTTGATATTCCAGCTATGGTAGAGAAGAATCACGACATTCTTGAGCAGTTGGTACAGGATACGATTAAAAAAATATATAACACTTATATCGAATATAAGGATAAGGTTGATGTTTTTTATGTAGCTTTTAGCGGAGGAAAAGATAGTGTCGTAGCCTTTGACCTTGTTCAGAGAGCTTTGCCGCACAATAAAATGAAAGTCTTGTTTGGGGATACTGGGATGGAGTTCCCTGACACATATGATGTCGTTGATAAGGTGGAGAGTATTTGCCGAGAAAATGGAATAGACTTTCTACGGGCAAAGAGCGACTTTGATCCAGAATCCACATGGAAGAAATTCGGTCCACCTGCTCAAACAATGAGGTGGTGCTGCAGCGTTCACAAAACAGCTCCTCAGATATTGCTCTTAAGACAATATTTGGAGAATCCCCATTTCCGTGGAATGGCTTTTACCGGAATTAGAGGAGATGAAAGTGCATCAAGAAGTGAATACGAAGATGTTAGTCTCGGAGAAAAAGTAAGAGGACAGTATAGCTGCCATCCAATCTTGGAATGGAATGCGGCTGAATTGTTTTTATACATTTATGAACGAGATTTGATTATTAACGATGCATATAAAAAAGGCAACAGCAGGGCAGGCTGCTTGGTTTGTCCTCTGGCAACTACAAAAAATATGTATTTTAAGGAGCAATCTTATAAATATGCTGAGGTAGGGAAGAGAACGACAACAACATTTAACAACATCATACTGAATACGACGGCCAAGGAACTTTCGTCTGAGGCGGCTGTTCAGGAGTTCATGAATATTGCTGGATGGAAAGCAAGACGCAGCGGTAAGGAGTTATCATTCGCCAAAGAGTATACAGTCGAAAGTTTCGACAAGGGCGTATTAACGATAAGACTCCTAAGGCAGTCAACAGAATGGAAAGAATGGTTAAAAACTGTTGGAGAGGTTAACTACCTTGAAAATGGAAATGTCGAAATAATATATGAAGGAAAACCGTATTTGATGACTGTCCAGACAAATGGGCAGGAAACAGATTTTACTATCAATATTGGAAGCAACACTAAGCAGGACATATATTTTATGTCTGCTTTGAAAACGGTAATGAGAAAATCCGCCTATTGTATAGGTTGCAGAGTATGTGAGGCAAACTGTCCAAGCGGATTTATTTCCATGAAAGATGGCGTGGTTAAGATAGATGACAGATGTGTCAAGTGCAAAAAGTGTCACGACGTATTTCACGGGTGCTTGGTCGCAAATTCAATGAGATTGCCGAAAGGAGAAAGAAAAATGGGAAGCATTGATCGATATGGAAACATGGGGATTGAGTATTCTTGGGTCGTGGAATACTTTAAGAAGAAGGACGAGTTCTGGACATCGCCACATGACTTGGGAAAGAACATGGTAAAAAATCTTAAAGCGTTTCTTAATGACGCAGAAGTCACAGTCAAGGGGAAGTTTGCAGAATTCGGTGATGTTATTGATAGATTAGGTGTGGAAACTGTAAATGCATGGGCTCTCCTTGCTTGTAATCTGGCGTACACTTCCGAGTTTAATTGGTGGATCAAGAATATCGAGGTTTCCTATTCATATACTCCTGATGAGATTTTATCCATGCTTGACGATACAATGAGCCAGAATTCGAGGTCTCATATTGTTTCCGCTTATAAGAACATCTTCATCTCAAATACTATTTTGGGAAATGAGATTGGTATGGGAGCGTGTGAGTATGAGATTAAGGGCAATAAGAGATATTGGAACTCTGTAATTAGGTCTGCCTGGACAAATCCAGATCCTGAAGTAATTTTATACTCGTTGTATAAATTTGCTGAGGCGTGTGGCGGCTATTATCAGTTTACGCTGAGCCGTCTGCTCGACCATGATATAGAAAGCGATGGAATTAGCCCTACCGAGATCTTCTGTCTTGAACGGAAATCCATGGAGAAGATACTTAACGGATTAAATATCAACCATCCAGATTTTATTACTGCACAGTTCAATCTGGATTTGGATACGATTACTTTAAACGCGGATAAGTCCTCGTCAGATGTACTCGCGTTGTTATAAGGAGGTGTGGCATTATGGCGATGGAGAATTATCGTTATTATTTCGATATTGATCCCGACTATTTTCCGGCGGTCAATGAGGCTGTTATAAACAGTAACCATGATATGTGGAAGAAATTCTTCCCCCATGACACATTCATCAAGCTGGTGAAGAATACAGTGAATGTTCTTGACCGGAAGCAGAAGCTGTCTATCTGGGTCGAGGGGGCGTATGGTACTGGAAAGTCACACGCAGTGCTTACCTTAAAGAAGCTTCTCGATGCGGATGAATCCGATGTGCAGGAGTATTTTGACAAATACGGGATGGACAATGATTTATGCAATAACCTCCTGAGGATAAAGAACAGCGGTCGTGTCCTTACGGTGCATCGTTACGGCTCTTCCAATATTCGTGGAGATAATGATCTTGTCCTTGCCATTCAGGAGAGCATTGAGAAGGCGTTTGCCGTAGCCGGTATTGAAAACAAAGGCAGGGATTCCCTCAAAGAAGCTGTCATTCGATATCTTACAGATGCTGAGAATAAGCAGAGCTTTAACGTATATGTGAAGGGAAGCTACGCAGATCTGTTTGGTGGAGATGATGTGGATGCTATTGTTGAGAATCTCCGCACATATAAGGATGCCGCTCTTCATGCGCTCATGGATAAAATTTTCAAAGTCGCCAGAGAACGTCAAATCCGTGCGTTTTCCATGACGGCCAGTGATCTGGCGGACTGGATCAAGGAAGTTATTGAGGTGAATAGTCTCAAGGCCATTGTGTTTATTTGGGATGAGTTTACCGAGTATTTCTATAACAACAGCAGGAATCTTACAGGATTCCAGGAGCTTTGTGAATTGAGTGAAACAGAACCTTTCTATTTCATTCTGGTCACTCATGTAAGCTCAGGTCTTTTCCATGAAGGAGATAAGGACTTCATCAAGCTGAACGGAAGGTTTGTCAATCCGCACAGCTTAATTAGCCTGCCGGAGAATATAGCATTCCAGCTGATGGGCGCGGCTATGGAAAAGAATACGGACAAGGTCGTTCAGGATGACTGGGCTGAGGTGACGGATGAGCTTTCGGATAGAACAAAAGAATCCAGAAAGATTGTGATGGGTATAGCAAGCATTAAAGAGAAAGAAATGCTTGATATTCTTCCGATTCATCCATACACAGCACTTTTACTTAAGCATATATCATCTGCGTTTGACTCAAACCAACGCAGCATGTTTGATTTTATAAAAAATGACCGTGGGGATGAAATAAAAGGCTTCCAGTGGTTTATAGACAATTTCGGGCCGGAAAATGACAATCCTTTGCTCACCATAGACATGCTGTGGGAGTTCTTTTATGACAAGGGAAGAGACCTGCTGGCACATGATATACGCACCGTCCTTGACTACTTCACAAGAAGCCAGAATCAGAAGCTCGATGCAGATGAGAAGAGAATACTGAAGACAGTCCTTCTTCTGCAGGCGATTTCTCAGCATGCCGGAGATTCCGTTGAGCTTTTCATTCCGAACGAGAAAAACGTTGATCATGCCTTTGAGGGCTCTGACATGGATGGCGGTGCTGCCGGAAGGTGCGCTGAAAAACTTGTCAGAGATAAAATTCTGTTCAAAAAGCAGCTTGGAAACGGAAAGTTTCAGTACAATGCCTATGTCAACGAGGTCAGCGGTGCTGAACTTGATAAATTCAAAGACGATATCGACAGAAAGACCACATCTGCACTGATAACAGAGCTATTAACTGACAAGACGACTGTCACAGACGCACTGACACTTGGCGGTGCCATGAAACTTCGTTATGAGTTGAAGTATGTATCTGCGGCAGATTTTGATCAGGCGATTCGTGCTCTTCGTAATCGCGAGAACGAATTTGAAAACAAGATTCCGGCAGTTGCATGTTTTGCCAAAAACGACACCGAGGCAAATGCCATCGCAAAGAAAATCATGGATGCTATTAAGGATGGCAGCTTCAATATAGTGTTTATTGATGCTACGGTCACACCATTCGGGCAGGATGGTTATTCGCAGTATCGTAATGAGATGGCGCAGTCTATGTATCAGCAGGGCAAAGACAATACTCTGGCAACTCAGTACTCAAATAATGCCAAGGATGCTCTGAAAAAATGGAAGAATCGGATTGCCAGTGGCGAATTTGTAGTATATACGAAGAAAAAACCTGATGGTGAAAGAGCCACTTCTATGGAAAGTCTCATGGCCATCCTGCAGGGGATTAATAAAGAGAAATTCTCGGACTGCTTAGAGGGAGCCTATAATGTGCTCCCGACAATGTTTACACCGTCCAGCCTGAAACTCGGTGTGGAGTGTGGTGCGACAAGAACCACAAGGCAAACATTCTCCTCTGGTAATGTTACCACCAAGCTTGAAACTGCTTTGCAGGATGCATGGAACGATGACAGATATTGGGAAAGTCATCCGAATATCCTTATTTCGAGGATTAAGAAGGATATTGATGAAGCTATTCAGAAAGCTTTCGATGATGGCGGGAGAATTTCAATAAAGTCCATTTATGAAATTGTACAAGGGAAACCTTATGGCTTTATGCCTTGTAATCTGTCGGCCTTTATTCTTGGCTTCGTTTTGAGGGAGTACATTGACGGGTCATACAGCTGGAGCGATGGACTGACGAATGATTCGCTTAACCTCGATAAACTCAAAGAAATGGTAGCCGAGGTTATCAATCTTCAGATTACTCCGAATGCCAGGTATAAGGATAAATATATTGTGGCAATGACTCCGGAAGAGAAGGCATTCAATGAGGCTACGTCCATCGCATTTGGCATACCGCTTCATCTTTGCACTTCCATCGAACAGACCAGAGAGAGAATCCGGAATAAGTTGAAGGAGTATTCGTTCCCTATCTGGACGATTAAGGAAATTATGCCTGGAATAGCCCTTAAGACAGAGGAGTCTGTTATTAGAAGTCTTATCGACTGCTATTGCGGCATTGCCAACAGCAACAATATGGGCGGTTCCAAAACTGACAACAGCATCGCACTTGAAATAGGAGAAATTTGTCTTAAAAACAAGAATGCTTCTGAAGATCTGAAGGGACTGTTGACAAAGGAAAACTGTACCGAGGGGATGAAGAAATATGTGGCTGACTTCGAAGGTGGACAGCTGGTTGAACTTGCATCAGAAATCGGAGATAACGGGCAGTACATCAATGTGCTCAGAGGCAAATTTGATGCGGATGCTGCCAACTGGGTTTGGAATATTGAAACGGCTCAGCAAAAAATCCGCGAAGTCATCTTGGAGTACAAGATTATTTCGGAAAGCAGCAAGGTAATTGGCAAGAATATAACCTTTACCAACACTATCCGCGAATGGTGTGACAAGTGCGGTTTAATACGTATTTCTTATGCGGCTGCAAAGAACCAGTTCGGAGGTATGGAGTCATTTATGGAGATGCTTTGCAGTATAAAACGTGCAGGAACGATTCTTGACTCACAGAAACAGAAATTCCTTGATTTGCTGGTTGCTAATGCCGAGGGCTTCAATCGTTTCTATAACAATCAAGTGGATCTGTTCAAGGAAGTATGTGCGTTTTATCTGGATGGATTCTCAGATGAAGAAATCCGGGGATTATATCAGACTCTACCGACCGGGGTATTTATAGATGACAAAGTAGCTTACACGAATATGGTTGATGCGAAAGCTAAGGACTATCGCAGCAATCTGGGTAATGAGCAGCTTAAGGCTTTGTGGAGGGAAAAGACGAAGTCTGCATCCCCGATAGAATGGTCGAGAAAGCATCTTATGCCGATTTTGAGTCTGGTGCCAGACGCTGAGGTACAGAACGCTCGAGCTGCTTTTGGAACTTTGAACAGAAACCATCCAGATGCTTCTTCCGTTGAGAAAGCAAGAGAGTACCTTGAGAAGGCGTCCTTCTACAAGCTTATGGATGATCAGACTACTCTCGACAGAATATTCAGGGATACGATCATCAAGAATTATGATGTGATGTTGACAGATATTGATGAGGTGAAGGGATATCTGGATAGCAGGATAACACAGGAGCCATATGACTGGTTCGGTCTTCCTGAAGTGGATAAAAAACTGCAGCAGATGGCTGAAGCAAAGTACAATCAGGAAGGTTGTACAAGAGCACTTGAAAAGATTGATAGCATGGATGATGCAGATGTGAAGCGGTATCTCAAGGAACTGATTAAGGATAATATGACGGTTGGCATGGAAATCATCAAAAGATAATTGAAGGGTTGGTTATGGATATAGCTGAATGTAAAAAAAAGATAGACAGATATCTTTCAAAAGAGAATGTCCAGCCTCTGATTGTTGATGTTCAAAATCGCGAAGACTTGAATGCTCTTAAGCAGCACTATAAGGTTGGAGCTACGAAGTTTATAGCTGCGTCCCATTTCTGTGGAGATGACAGCCTTCCGAAGCTGGATGCTCTCTATAATGAGATCTCCAACTTTACTGGAACGTGCTTTGTTACTGGCTTGACTTCGTTTGTAAAGCTTCAGGGCGAGGCAGAACTTAGGAAGGTTTTGAGCGAGCTTCTTGCCATGACAATTAAAGGGCATGTTGTGGTGCTCTCTTACCAGTGCGCTAAATACCTTGAATATCGCGATCCGAGAATTAAGCCTCGAATTGTTGTCGTGGAAGGAGCGGCAAAAGGAGTAACAGAAGTAGTTCTTGTTGCTCCACAGCTTTCTTTGCCAGCAAGAATAAATGCTGTGAATGGCATAGATAATTTTGCTGCAACGGTTGAAACCTACGCTGACAGCAGGCTTTATATCCGCACAAAGTGTACGAGGGTGCAATTTCCCAATGCTCTGTATATGATCAATGGCTTGTCAAAAGCCTATGATGTCCTGCTTCAAAAAGATCCGAAAACTTCGGAATTGAGTGAGGCAATAGGAACAGACGCACAATGGAAATATGCGCTTGACCGATTTGAGAAAAAGCCGGAATGGGTTGATGTGATAGATGATGAGTTTGGTAATCATTTAACATTAGAGACACATGCCGCATCCTTTGCAAAGATGCAGGCAGAACGAATGTGGCTGTACTATGTTGGTCTAAAGCTGTTTGGAGCAAAGAATCACTGGTGTCTTAATGATGCCACTGTACATTCCTCAAGCATCAAAGACCTTGTTACGAAGGTTTATAGGGGGATACTCAGCAAAAATCATAAGGATAAAGATTTCTGGGAATGTTATGAGAGCAGGAAAACTCTACTGAACCAGATTGGAAACCAGTCGGCTGAATTGACCTCTTTCTGCAAGGTTGTTGTCGGTAAGGGGAAAGATGCGATTTATTACCTTACAGACAATACTCAACAGGAAAGAGAAGCTATATTTGCGTTTTTAGATCAGTATGGGCTTGAATATCAAAGGGACGAGCTGATTGGGATCCTCAAACATGTCTATCCGACATTGTATGCTTATATGCTACCGTTCCGCTTCAAGAATGAGCTGTTGGATACATATTTCCAGGATTATAAGTATCAGAAGATTATTAACAAGCTCTTACCTGAATTTTATGGGGTTGTTCTTGAACAGGCTGTCAAGAGAGATTACAACCTGATCTTGGAACCACGTTCCTCGAAGATCGAAAAGTTAAAGACCAAAAACGCTCTGCTGTATTTTATGGACGCAATGGGCGTGGAATATCTGGGATACATTCTGGAGGAGTGCAAGGTACTGGGACTGCGCACTAAAGTAAGTGTATGCCGTTGCGAACTGCCTTCGCTGACATTTAAGAATAGGGAATTTCTTGAGCCTTGGCCTGAAAACCAGGTAGTTTCTATCAAAGATATTGATGAAATTAAGCATCACGGTAAATACGACTATGATTACTACAGCAATTCAAAGCTTCCTCTTCACCTGACAAAAGAACTGGATGTAATACACGATACGTTGGAGAAAATCAGGAACAAGCTGATTGGTGGAGATATCCAGAGTGCTGTAATGATTGCAGACCATGGAGCCAGCAGACTGGCTGTACTTCATGATACGGAGAATATCTGGGAAATGGCAGAAAAGGGACAGCACTCCGGTCGATGCTGCCAGAAGAGCGAAATTGATGTTCAGCCGGATTATGCTACAGACGCAGGAGATTTCTGGGCACTTGCAAATTACGACAGGTTTAAAGGTGCAAGAAAAGCTAATGTTGAAGTGCATGGCGGTGCTACGCTTGAGGAGATCTGCGTTCCTATTATCGAGTTTACTTACGGTGATGTTACGATTGAAGTTCATTTGATGCCAGTAGATGCATCCGGTGTTGATTTTGCGGATGTTCTTGAAATAGAGGTAAGTTTCAGAAAGAAAGCAGCCATGAAACTGTTTATGACCGCTGAGATGTCTGACGTAAGCGTAGGTGTCGATGGAAAGAGATATGATGCTGTGGAGTTAGGCAATAATTTCTACAGAGTTGATATGCCAGACCTCAAAAAGCCGGGTAAGTACTCCGTGACTGTTTATTCAGGAGACAATGTTATAGCTGAAAACCTCCCCTTGATCATAAAGAGAGAAGGTCAACGGGAAAGAGACCTGCTGTAGGAGGTGTGATTAATGGAAAAAAAGCTTCGAGAATGCTTTGAAGATATGGTGGTATACAAGGATCTGAAGAAAAGTAATTTTTTTTCTTCCCTTGGACTGCCTTCGTTCCTTAGGGATTGGGTTCTTAAGAAGTTCGAGGATGATGAGGGTAACTATGATGTGGAGGAAGTTACAGAGTTCATCCAGACCTATCTCCCGAAGAAAGAGGAATGGATTAGTATAAAAAACAGAATTATTTATGAAAATGAGAGGGTAAAGATTCTCACGAAAGTTGGGATTGATATCGATATCAAGACCGGCGATATATCTTTCTCTCTTCCGAATTTCGGCCTGACCAATAAGGAGACAATCATAGAGCCTCCGGTATGGGAGCATTATAAAGACGAATTGACAAATGGCCAGGAGACATGGGGCATCATTGAATTGGGATACAGGCTCCCGGATGATACTGTAAAACCGAAGATTCCGGGCAAGATTAAAATGACAGGATTCACAAATTTCTGCCCGTATATGGCTGACCTTGATTATTACAAGGATGTTCGTGGTGAGTTTGAAATCTCTGAATGGATTGATATTCTGCTTGGAGCCATTGATTATAATGCGTCAGGCTATAAGGACGAGAACGAAAAACTGGCTATGCTCACACGGCTCCTTCCCTTTTTGGAGAAAAGGCTTAATCTTCTGGAGCTTGCTCCAAAGGGGACGGGAAAATCCTATGTGTTTGGTAATGTAAGCAAATATGGACTGCTTACCGACGGCGGTAAAATCACCCGTGCCAAGATGTTTTACGATACATCCCGTCGAACTCCCGGCTTCATTATTGGCAACGATTTTGTGGCAATTGATGAAGTGAAACTCGTAACCTTTAACGATATCAGTGAGATGCGTTCCATTATGCAAGGTTATATGGAACGGGGGAGGTTTAATATTGGCGGATACGAGGGAGAGTCCTTTGCAGGAGTTGTCCTGCTTGGCAACATCGCCATCGAAAACATGGATGAGTACTCAAGTATGTTTGGCGAGCTTCCTACATTATTCCAGGAAAGTGCTCTTGTTGACCGTATTCACGGATTTATTAAGGGCTGGGATATTCCTAATATGCGGGATGACCTGAAGGTTTCTGGCTGGGCATTGAATTCGGAATATTTCTGCACTGTGCTGCATATGCTGAGAGATGATGTAAGCTACAGGGCGATTGTAGACAGGATTGTGGAAGTCTCCGACAATGCATATGTAAGACATACAGAAGCGGTAAAACGCATTGCAACAGCTTATTTAAAGCTCCTTTTCCCTCAGTGGCGTAGACCGGAGGATGTTGACATGAGGCTGTTCAATAGGTATTGTCTCAGACCGGCTGTGAATATGAGAAAGATTATATGGAGGCAGATGTCCATCCTTGATTCCGAATACAAAAATGAGAACAAACAGATGCCAACCTTTAGCTTAAGGAATATAGAAAATGAAGTATGAGTGCGTGATATGCGGGAAGACCGATATCGACAAGGATACAGTGGGCATCAACAAAAAACTCCTCGGTGAGAATATTCAGAACTTCTATTGTATGGATTGCCTCGCTGAATATCTTGAATGTACGGTCGAGGAGCTATTAGATAAAATCGAAGAGTTTAAAGCTGAGGGCTGCAAACTTTTCATGTAGAGGTGTCTATGAAGAAAATCGTATATGCAGATAATGCTGCAACTACAAAACTGGATATAGATGCCTTTGAAGCGATGAAACCATTTCTTCTCGAAGAGTATGGGAATCCATCACAGCCATACGCTTTCTCAAGGGCTCCGAAAAAGGCAATAAAGGAATCCCGTGAGATTATTGCGGAGTGCATTGGGGCTTCACCGGAAGAAATCTATTTTACTTCCGGCGGTACTGAAAGTGATAACTGGGCAATAAAGGGTGTCGGACTTTCAGGCAAAAAGAACTCAACCATTATTACATCCGCTATAGAGCACCATGCAATTCTACATGCCTGTGAAGCGGTGGAGAGGCTTGGGTGCCAAGTTTCTTATTTGGAGCCTAATTCTGATGGGGATATTATACCGGTAACGCTTGAGAAGGCTATTACTGATCAGACGAGCTTAGTATCGGTAATGTATGCGAATAATGAAATTGGCACAGTGCAGCCAATTAAGGAGCTCTGTGACATTGCTCATGCTCACGGAGCTCTCTTCCATACGGATGCAGTTCAGACGGTGGGGCATGTCCAGATAGATGTCAAAAAGCTCGGTGTCGATATGCTTTCTGCATCGGCGCACAAGTTTAATGGAGTTAGAGGGATTGGCTTCCTTTATGTAAAGGCAGGCACACCAATAGTTCCATATGCTGACGGGGGTTCTCAGGAAGGCGGCCTTCGAGCAGGAACAGAGAATACTGCCGGAATTGTATGCATGGCAAAAGCACTGCAAGTGAACTGTAAAAAAATCTTAGAGAATCAGGATTATGTGAGATCGCTCGAAACAGAACTTCTGAACAGACTGAGAGAGAATGATATAGCATTTATTAGAAATGGCGGTGCGGATACACTGCCCGGTCTCATAAGTCTTTCCTTTGCAGATAAAGATGGTGAGGCAATCCTGCACAGATTAGATTTGATGGGGGTTGCCGTATCTACTGGGTCGGCATGCAACAGCCAGGACACTGAAATCTCTCATGTGCTGAAAGCAATTAAGTTAGATGAGAGATATGCCAAAGGGACGATACGGATTTCTCTTGGAAGAAATAATTCGTATGGAGATGTTGAAGCAATTGCTGAAGCTTTAAGCAGAATCGTTGGATCAGGGAATCATGAAACATAAAGTAAAAGTTCAGGTTCCGGTCGAGAAGCGGGGGACTCCTCGGTTTCAAGAAAACCGTCATGGAGACTCGCACCATCGAGGTGGATGACAAGACCTACAAGAAGTTAAAGAAGGAACAGAAAAATCGTCCGTATACTGTGGAAGAGATGATGTTCTATGACGAGATTTTTGATGTTTGGGATTAGCCTATGTTCGGTTTTGGGAAGAAGAACAAGGTAGATAAGGCAGCGTGGGCTGCATTGGTATTTTCAGAGCCTCCGAAGAATCCGGAGAAGCTGTCGGAAGAGCAGCTATCTGCTCTCACAACTGGAATCCTTATGCAGCATGCACGAATCATCAACGATAGCGTTAGGTTGGTTCAGACTACGAAGAATCCGGATACGAAGCAGGGCAGGATTGAACTGTCTCTGAAGCATTATGACGGAATGCTGAAGCTGAAGTCGTTCTGTAACGAAGAACAGCTGGCAATGATACAGGCAGAAGAGCAGGCTATGAAAGGTGCAAAGATACTATGACGTGGGAAGATTTTTACGACAAATTCTATGAATGGGCTGATAGTACACAGGTCAGAAAGATTTCGGAACTGACCACGTTCGGAAGCCATGCTCAGGTCGCAGAAGTCATCTTGATGTATGTGAATGAAAAGGATGCCTCACGCCTTGCCAGAAAAGCTCTGGCGGCTGGTGTCAGATTTACTCCGGCAGAGATTGTGGAGATGGACGGCTCGGTCAGTAAGGACTGCCTTAACCAGATGGTAAAAACGGCGCTGGGAGACTTCACGCAGGAGCAGGTAGAGAGTCTGACGTACAGCATAGATGATGACCTGCAGGCAGATCTCGAAAAGCGTTACTGTCATTATGAGTATGATGACGATGTGCAGATTGAGGAACCTGAAGAGACAAGACGTCAGAAGAAGCTAGGTAAACTGTTCGGACTTTTTGCTCTTGCAGGAATGGCATCAGAGTTTGGCTCACAGAAAAAGACACCTCGTTTCCGTGTCGGCGAGCATGTGAGAGTACGCTGGCGCGGTCAAGAAGGAACCATCATCGATATAAACGGCGGGCTTTATATGGTCTCGCTCGATGATGGCAGGACGGTCGATTCCTTCCCGAAGTCGGATTTGGAGAAGGCGTGGTAAACCTTTTAAGGTTTCCTCACACAATTTAAGGATACCTATACTTTTTAAGGATTGCCTTTTAGGGGGTTCGGAAAGGAGGCACAGCCGGGATGAGCACAGCAACAGCAAGAGTATATCGGAGCAATTTCGCAGGTCGGTTTATGCCCTTTGAAATGCGAAAAAGCCCGCAGAATAAGGCTTTCTACGGGCATCGGCACACATATTCGGGAAAAGCACATTGTATCAAAGATAGAGTCTTGTTAGATGGGGCTTGCGGTACCGGCGGTATGCTAACGGTTGCACAGAACAGGTTTTTAGAGCTTGCAAAGAAGCATGGAAAAGAGGTAGCTATTCATCTGTTTGGTCAGGAAATCAATCCGGAGACATATGACAAAGTAAGGAGGCACTTCATTTGGCAAAGAAAAAAGATGAGATAACCATCCGTTCCAGCGCAGCAGAGTACTTAACCTATGTTGCCTCAGTGGGTGATCAGCAGGACAGCATAGAGATGCGCTATGAGGATGAAAATATATGGTCGACACAGAAGATGATGGCCACATTGTATGATGTTGGTTTACCGACGATAAATGAACATATTAAAAAAATATACGCGGATAGTGAATTGGAAGAGGCCGCAACTATTCGGAATTTCCGAATAGTTCAAACCGAAGGTTCTCGTCAGGTCACACGCGATATCAAGCACTATAGCCTTCAAATGATCATTGCCGTTGGCTTCAAGGTCAATTCCGAGCGGGCCGTGCAGTTTCGTAAATGGGTAAACCAGATCGCCAAGGACTACACCATCAAAGGATGGGTGATGGATGATGAACGGCTGAAACGAGGAACGTATTTGACAGAGAAGTATTTCGACGAGCAGTTAGAGCGTATCCGTGAGATTCGTGCCAGCGAAAGAAAGTTCTATCAGAAGATTACTGACCTGTATGCGACAGCCATTGACTATGACAAAAATTCTGCAACGACGAGAAGATTCTATGCGACTGTCCAGAATAAAATGCATTACGCCGTTCATGGACATACGGCGGCGGAGCTGATCGTGGAAAGAGCGGATCACACAAAAGAGCACATGGGGTTAACCACCTGGGCAGATGCACCGGAAGGAAAGATTAAGAAAAGTGATGTTACGGTTGCTAAGAATTATTTGAGTCAGGATGAAATGAAGCAGCTGAATCGTATGGTTACGGCATATTTGGATTTTGCTGAAAACATGACCTTGCGCCATATCCCGCTTACGATGCAGGACTGGGAAAAGAGGCTCAACAGCTTCATTGAAATGTTTGACTATGGTATTTTACAGGACGCGGGTAAGGTGTCCGCAGAAATTGCAAAGCTTCATGCTGAGACAGAATTTGAAAAATACCGTGTCATCCAGGATAGATTGTTCATGTCTGATTTTGATAAGTATATGCTGGAATTAGAAGAAAACACAAAGAAATAAGGATCGGATTCTAGGTCGAGACGGTGAAATCCGGCAACTCAACTCCCTGCGAGTGTATGGCAAATTCGTGCTCAGAGAGGATGAATTGTGTAGAAGTTGAGCGGCTTTCACTGTCTCAACGGTCGAGACAGTGGCAGGAAGCAGCAGTGTAAAATTGCCTTGCATTATATAGATAGCAAAGTCTTTATACAGACTTGTTCCCATAGACTTCGATGGTCAAGACCTTGATATGGATGTTATTTTTGCCACAGATTGCATCTGTTTGTAGCTGTGAATGCGTGGTTTCAAAAGGCGTGGACCTGTTTCCTTTTTGACATGATATGTTTCCGCAAACGGGCACAGAACCTGACATCAATCAGAAGGTATCGTGCCATGTGGAGACCGTAGTATTGATGTCAAGAAAAACTACATAAGAGGGCCAAAGAGCCCAGTAAATAAGGCTTATCCGCATGCTGCGACTATTTTTGAATAGTCTGGCTTGCCGATAGGCCTTATTTTTTTGGTAAGTTCCCCATGACGCAAAAAAGTTAAAAATAGCACCACCTGTGGGGCAAGTTCTCAGGCGCAGGTATAAATAATGGGGATTTTTAGGTAAGGTTACTTGTTGTTCTTGTAAGTAACTAAATTCCACTTCTTAAAGTCAAAGCCTTTAGATAGCTCTTTCATGTCCCAGGTCTTGATTTGCTTATCAAGTGAAACACCATCTTTGTAAGCTTGAGTCCATTGCTTTTCAAAGCAGTACTTATAAAGAGCATGGCAGTACTCTCTTAGGTATGAATGAATATCTTCAATGCCAACTCTAGCTGCAGTTTGGAATACAGTAAGGGTCATAGCCATATCTTTTGAATACTCTTGGCTTACCTTGTGGTAAATAGTCTTTCTAAGTAAAGTTAAAGGACGAATGATACCTTCAACTAGATTGGTATCAGCCTGAACTGCACCATCATCAAGGAATGTACGTAACTTGTCTCTATTATTCATGTAGTAAACACAAGCGGCAGAGAAAGGATCGCTTTTATCTTTAATGAATTTAGTACCTTTGAGTTTGGCTCTACCATCGCTGAGTTTATTCATAATGATATCAATATGATCCATTAGTTTACGTACAGGACCATTGGTTCGGCACTCAACTCTAGCTTTAAAGTCTTCCTCTGTATCACCTGACATACTTGATTCATAACTGTATATCTTGGATAAAGCTTCAAGCACGCTAAACATTAGAATGATTGAATTATCACCTTTAAAGTCTTGAGCTAATTTCTCTACAGCTTTTGGTATTTCTAAAGCTAGCACCTCTTGAGCAAAGCCATTTGGATCTATAGCTTTTATAATCTCTCGTCTAAAGTGGATTAAGCAGGATTGATGTTTTGCATCAGTATGCTCATCTTTTAGTAAAGCATCATAGCCAGAGTATCCATCTGTACAGATGGTATTAAAGAGGTAATCATCAGTTATAAGCTCTTTTAAAGTTTCTTTTGAGCGGTTCTTCATGTAGTAGTACAAGCAGAACTGCTCTTTTGCAAATTTAGGTGCTGTAAGAGCTAGGATGTAATTCTTAGAGTTAGACTTTTTCTCATCAGATTGATTTTCAGTTTCACGCTCTTTACGTTTACCTTGAGCTCCAAGGCATGCAAAAGGAGTTTCATCAACTTGGATTACATCAGCTCTTTTAGCAGCATCTTCAATCATCTTGAATAGAGGGTCAATATAGATATCTGCAAAGTCATGTGCGAATTCCAGCGTTCATTAAACGGAAACCGCGCCTAAGATCGGTCTAGTAGCGCACTTTAACTTGAGTCTAGTAG
>ERZ1024491.11-NODE-11-length-54939-cov-29.529462_pt1 | contig 54939 bp, 100 predicted proteins | sample MGYA00520797_ERZ1024491 | MGnify/ENA primary metagenome ERZ1024491 (study PRJEB33242, sample SAMEA3444319) | Homo sapiens | biome: Host associated; feature: Gastrointestinal tract; material: Stool | place: Uganda | collected 2011-01-01 ...
AAAATTAGTACAAAGAGGTAATTCCATATCACCATCATTTACAATCACTATATCACCGCAATTTTCACATATTCTAACAAAATCAGTAATATATTCCTCAAACGAATATAATTTTTTAAAACTTTCTCTTTCATCAATATATTTTTGTAATACAATATTGATATTTACCTTATTTAAGTTTTCAATTGTCATTATCATTTCATCTCCTTACTTATATGACAATAACAATATATCATATTATAAGTTATTAGTCAATAAAAAATAAAAAAAAAGATTATTTTTTTAAAAATCTTTCTTTATAATCATTTTTTATTAACACTTTCCCCTTTTTTGATTTTATATTTGAAAATTCTTTTTCAAAATAGCATAATAAATCATTAATATATTTTAGATTTTCAATATCAATTCTATTTTTTATTTTTTCATCAATCATTTCAGAAGTTATTCTCATGAATATTTCATAATCTTTTGATTCTATTAAATGCAGATAGGGATGTGACGTAGATTTATTTAATATTGCTCCATTCCAAATAGTCATTGGCCCGTTTTCTCTATTTGGTACTATAAGATGATGATAACTAACATCTTCTTTTTTTAAATAATAACCCATCATATCAATACGTTGTATATTCATTTCACGAATAATCAACTTAGAAATATTTTTCATACGTTCACCTACACTTACATTTATTATATCATATATTATAATTATTCGCAAATCAGCATTAATTATTCATTTTAAATTGGATAACACAATTATCATTTTGTCTTATCACTGTCTCTTCACATTCTAGACTTTCGACATAATCCATTATCCATTTTTTATATTCCTTAACTTTTGAATTATCTTCATACCCTAACATTGAACCATTTACTAGGTTTGCTAATCCTATTAAGTATTTTTCTTTCATTATTACCACCCCAATTCTTTTACTTGTTGGTTTATTGCTTGTAATATTTTGACATCAAACCAACTTGTTTTATCTTCTTTTCTATAAACCTTTACGCATTTACCGTTTAAATTAAATATTATTTGTGGTACATAATCTCCACTTTTAGAATAATTAATCACATCTAATCTTTCTTCAAAATAACTTTCTTGATATGTATACCCTAATTGTTCAAATAACTCTTTAGCACTTTTCATATTTTAATCATTCTCCTTTACTTTAAAACTCTAAACGTTTTTGCTTTAAAAATTCAAAATAATCATCTACAATTTTATGTATAATATCATGGCTATTTGCTGATATATCACATAATACTTCTTCGTTAGGATTTATATCTCTTGAAGTCAAATATTCTCTAATATAAACATGAGTTAATTCATGATATAAAGTCTTTCTTTTTTTATCAGGAGGTAAAGCTTTATCAATCCATACTTCCTGTGTTTGAAAATGACTTTGCCCATAATAATAACCATCTTCTTCATCAACTTGAAAATCCCAAAATTCTTTTTGTGTTACTTCTTTTATAATATATTCAATACCATTCATTTTAAATTTCATCACTTATCATCTCCTATTATTTTATACGACCTTTGTTCAAATTGTTCTTTTGTTACTATACTTATTAAGTGAAAATATCCTTTATCAAAACCATGTTTTAAGTGTTTTAAATGATTTTCATCTCTCACCCTAAATACATCATTACCTAATAAATCATGCAAGTCACTAAATACTTCTAATATATCTCCTTCTTCAATTAAATCTATTATGTTATAACTGGCTTTAACTATTCTTTCTAATTTGTCTTTTTCTAAAAAATTAATGCTATCACCATAAGTTTTATAAAGTTCTTTATCAAAAAATATTGTGTCATCATCTATGTAATCTACTTTTGCAATTATTCCATCTTTAGTTCGCACATATATATTAGGTTCTAATTTCATTTTTTACCTCCTAAATCCATATAACATATTTCTTCATCAGATATTATAAATATTAATGGAAGTACCATATTAATTACTGCAAATACTTCAAAATCTTTATATTTAAGAGAAATTAAAATACCTATTGGAATTGATAATATAAACCATATTAATAGTATATATGCTTTTATTTTCTTCATTCTTTACCTCCTAATCGTGAAAATCTATAACAGTAATAAATCTGTTGTCTAAAGACAACTTTGAAATTTTTCTATCAAAATCCTCATTATCAATCCAATCATCACCATTCCAAATTTCTCGTGGAATTGCCTCACTTTCGGTAATTACTACATAGCAATCATCTAATTCAAAATTAATCATGTCTTTATAATAACCACCATCAACATATAATATGTTATCATTTAAGCCCATATATTTTAATAAATCTAGTTCGTCATATTTTAATGGATTATTGTCTAAATTGTTTATTAAATCAGAAATAAAATATTTATTATTTCTATGTTGAAATAGATAATAATTATCTTCATTTTCTTCTGGATTAAACTTTATTTTAATTTTCCCACCATATCTTCCACCAATGACATACCAATCATATTCAAATGTTTTTAAACCTGGCTCATATTCTGAATATTTTCCTAATATCTTTTGAATCGTGTCATTTGTTGGTAATTTGTCGGTTATCAAATGTCCCTTATAATGCATTATTTATCATCTCCTTTATATTTTCTTTTAAATAATGGAACAAGACAAACATAATGACATTGTGGACAAAATAACACATTACACTCACGATAATAGCTATAATGATAATCATCGATTTTATATGTGAAAAGACAACCACATGTTGTGCATTTTTTTATATAAACAATTTCTTCTGGCGTTATTTTTGTACCTTTTTTAATTATTTTCATCTGATACTCCTATTATTTTTTTATATTTTTGTAAGATAACTCTTAATGGTGCAACATAATCGTTATATTCAGTAGTGCAAGTTGCATTTAATCTTTTACGTTCTATTTCATCTTCTAAACACTTTATAAATTCTTGTTGTTGGTCATAGTATTTGTTATATGTGTCATAAGCGCCTTTAAAATATTCAATATTTCTTTCTTCAAGTTGTTTCCTTAATTCCTGATTTTCTTTTATTAATAAATCAATACATCTAGCATTTTCACCGTAACAATTACCTAAAAAATTAATCCCTCCATCTTTTATTATTGCAACAGTCATACCGATTCCATCTTCACCATTTGTATCTACACCTATGGTGTATTTACCAATATCGTAAGTATATTCTTTATCATTCATTTACTCATCACTCTCTACTTTCAACATTTTAAACATTTCATTATATTGTTCAAACAACTCATCTAAATAAATACCATAATTATTAAACATAGACTTGTTTTTATAATAAAGTTCTATTAATTTAAAGCATATTTCTTCTTTATTCATTACTATCACTTCCTTGTTCTAATTCTTGCATTTTATCTAAAATGTCTTCTGTGTATATTTTTTCATACCCACGATTATCTTTTTCTAAAATGTACTGCCATAATGTATTCCAATTATCTTTTAATTGTTTATTTTCTTGTTGTAAAGTATATATTTCATCTACAAATTGAGTTCTGCCATAATCTTTTGTATTATCTAAGATACGACCCTTAACAAATTGTTCTTTTATGAAGTTTTCATCTTTTGCTTGCTCTAAAATATTCATTCTGACACCTCTTTTAATATATCAATTAATGTCTTACTTAAGTGTGCAGGAAGATAATAATCTTTTCTTAATTTTCCTTCTACAGTTCTTCCTATAACACATTCTTGCTTATTGTTTTCATAAAATGCTATTGCTTTATTAATTACTTCTTTTTGCTTTTTACATTGTTGTTGCAAATTATTCAACCATAGGTGAGTATATCTTGATTGATAATATGTTCCATCTTTAACATTATAAAAATATATTATTTCTTCTTCCATATTCTTATTTCTCCTTTCCTAAAAATCTTTTATTGTATTCATCAATTCCTAATTTTATCACTAAATCTAATTTTTCTTTTTCAATTATATTAGGAATTATATTATTTTCCTTGCAATATCTTTCTATTGATTCAATTGTTGCTTTATCGTGTTTACTAACAATTTCAGTAATCATCTTTTCAGCATAACTTACTATGCAATTTTCTTCGTTAAGATTAAACATAATCATTTCTCCTATTTATTTTCAATATACTTCTTTAATTCTGGATCATTTTCAGCCAAGGCTCTTAGACAATTTTGATAATTACTATACATAATTTTATATTTATGTCGCAAATCAAAATACATTACAGTCATTCCAAGACCAAATAATATTATACTTATCATTTCCATCATCTGTCCTTTCTATAAACTCTACATGATTTATCTTTATAAAATTCATTTAATGGTAATTCATAACATCTTTTATCATGTAATGCACCTAAAATACCAATAAATAAACCAATTACGATAAGGAAGACACCAACATATAACAAGACAACTACCAATTTTAATTTATTATCCATGTTTATCACCATTTCTTACCTTTCCACAAACGTAATTTACAAAACATATCATATTCAAATTTATATTTTGCGTCTAAAACTTTTCCACAACAACGGCATGTGCCATATCGTTTTACATTTTCGGGATAATTATTATAACCACATTCACATTTTACAAAATCAATTTTCTTTTTATCTTTTTTCATTTTTCTTCACCTCTATCTCTACCAATTCCCATTTTTCGGGATGTTTAAATTTTTTTAACCAAATATTTGCTTGTCTTTTATCAAATTTAGTAGCATCTAATGGATCACATACGTAATGATGATAATTCAATGATTTATAAAATTTTAAAAATACTCGGTTTATCTTGTGTTTCAATATGTATTTTTTCATCTTTTTTCACCTCATAACATTTTATTATCTTTTCTAATTTTGCTATTTTTAATTTTTGCTTATAAATTTTCTTTTCCAAAGCTTTGGAATAGTTCAACAGTATTGTATAATTTTTTTTCAAAGTAGTTATATCGTCTGCAATATAATTATTAATAACAACATTTTCATCTTCTTCTATCAAATCTGGGAAAAAATCTTTGTAATTCATAACACTTCAATAATATAATCTTTTTCGTAATTCTTGCAACCATACATATCTGTATAATAATCTTTATATTCAGAAATACTACAATTATATCCTTTCTTTTTTAATTCTAATAACAATAATTTTTCTCCAAATTTATCATATGTCTTCGAGTCAATATAACAATTTCGATACTTTTGTAAATTTCTATAAACATATTCATCTAATTTTATTTTCATTTTTATCTTCTCCTTACAATAATAATATATCATATTATTATATATTAGTCAATATATTTTAGTAAATTTTATAATTATTTTAATATATTAGTCAATTAAGGTCATTTCGTTTATAATCTGTAACTAAATTCTCAAATATAGCTTCTAGCACATTAACAACTATACTATTACCTGCTTGTTTATATAATTGTGTATTACTATTAACTTTACTAGCCTTATCGAAATCCCCATCATCAAATCCCATAAAGCGCCAACATTCTTTTGGAGTTAGTTTTCTTATTTGCAAATTATTAGTTGATTTTTTAATTAAAACTTTCGGTTCAGTATTTCCACCTTGACAAGTGCATATTGATGGACTCACGCCATCTTCTTTATAATATCTTCTACAACTTTCATTAATTTTGTCCCATTTTCCTCCACTTAAATATCCTGCCTGATTCTTAGAAATTATATTATTTAGAGTGCCATCATTAATATAATACTTTTCATCAACTTCTTTTTCCAACATATCTTTAAGTTTCAAAGTAAGTTCTTGTTTTAGTGGGAATTCAAAATTTTCGTTTCCTAAAATACTTATTGTAAATACTCTTTCACGATTTTGTGGTATACCATAATCTTTTGCATTGAGTACCTGATAATAGTTTGTATAACCTAATTGTATCATCGTTTCTAAATAAGAATCAAAATTATGTCTATGTTTTTTACTCAAAATATTTTTAACATTTTCCCATACAACATATTTTGGTTTTAATTTTTCAACTATTCTAATAGTTTCGTACATCAAACTCGAACGAGTACCACTGTCTTTATCTCCTCCTGCTTGTTTACCCGCAAGGGAGAAGTCTTGACATGGAGAACCGTGCATTATCAAATCTACATCAACATCTTTATCCCATTTTGTTATATCCTGTGGTTCAAAATTAGTACCATGAATAACATTATAAGATTTTACTGCATATTTATCTATTTCTACATAATCGACTATTTCATAATCTATTCCTAATCGTTCCAATGCTTTACTACAAGCACCTATTCCACCAAATAATTCCAATAATCTAAGTTTACTCATTATATCATCTCTCCTTTAATTCGTATATGACGATGCCATACCTTCTTTTATTTTTATATTCGACAAATTATAATAACCATTATTCTTCTTAATCTCCGTACCATATCTAGGTTTCAAATAATCTTCAATTTCCTTATTCTTAAGACCAATAGGTTTTATACCACTATCACGACACCATATCTGATAATTCGTCTTAAAAGATTTAACCGATATTCTTTCATTCGCAAATAAATTATTATCGATTTCGCAACATTCTTCAACGAATTCTAATAAAGTATTATTAACAACAACATATCTATCAAGACCCATTTTCATTTTATCACTTTCAACAAATTTGAATCTTCTTTCTCTAAGTTTTAATAAACTATTAATACAAAGTGAAACAATATATTCTCCCTCTTTTAACATCTTATCGACTAGATAAGGATCTTGCTTATCTTTTTCAACCACATGATTGCAAGGGATAATCATAAATCTTTGATACACCGCCTCTTCTTTCTTACCACTAAACTTAGGGAAATCATTTGCCAAAAACCAAACTAAGCCATTAAAGATATATGAAAACGCTCCACGACCTTTAAATTCGATACTAATAGGATCTCCGCCAACTAATTGTTTAAAAATACCCATATCACTAACTGTAGTATATTGCATATCATTACTACCAACTAATCTCTTATTATATAATTCACTAGTACCAAAACGACTATCATTCATCTTGCTAAGTTCAATACTACTTGTATATTTAACACCGATTAAATGTGTTAACAACTTCTTTATCTGCGTCTTCCCACAATCTTTCGGACCAATCATTAAAATTGACTTTTTCGTAAGATACCCAGGTATATTCGACATAGCAAGCCCCATTGCTTCTAATAAACATTCTCTCATTTCCAAGTCACCATCAACAAGCTCATTCAAATACTTTTCAAATACAAGTCCTTTTTCGCAATTTTCAAGAGGGACATAATTTATAGGTATTTGAATCGTAAACATTTTATCGGGTGTATGTCCACTAAGTTTCATTGTATCTAAATTTAAAATACCATTTTTAAAATTAATACAATTCGCATCACTATTCAAATAATCATTATCGACATAAAAACTATCATCCATAAGTAACAACTTATAAATTTCATCAATATCTTTCGACTTTTGAATAAGTTCAGGAATCCACTTTCTAATCATACCTTTAAACTCATTTTCAGTGACATTCTGATAATAACCATTCTTATACATATATAAGGTTATATTACCTAAATTCGAGTCCTTAACGAACTTAAAATGCTCACTTTCTTTAATAATTTGCACCAATTTAGGACAAACGACTTCGATATCATATCTATATTCAAATTCATTTTCATTTTTAATACTTATCGCACTCTTTGGCAATAAATATTGCAAGTTATTACTATTGATGAAAGGTATACTATCAAGTGGCATTATTGTCTTTTCTAATTCAATTGGAATATTTTTCTGTTTACCCATAATATTATTCTCCTTCTACCGTTTCAAAAAAATCATCAATCTCATATTCATTATTCAAGGTCTTAACTATTGCCATTGCAAGAACTTTCTTACACTTTTTATGACCATTAAATATATTATATAATGTCACTGGTGTATAATTAAGTTGCCTACTCAACCATTCAACCGTTCTCCCATCCAACAATTCAACATACTTATCTTTCTTAAACATGTACATTTTTGTATCACCACCTTATCTTTCTAACGTAATTAAAATATATCATTTTATTTTTTTATTGTCAATCAGAATTTTATAAAAATATAAAAAAATTATATTTATAAAACGGCTAGCAGCCACTTATATATTAAAAAATTGCCCTTTTTTATGTCCTTTTTTCCCTTAAATTTAAGATTTTTTCCCTTAATTGCCCTAAAAACTCCCTTAAATGTCCCTTAAGATTTGTTGAAAAATAAGGGAAAAATTGGTATTAAGGGATATTTTTATATAAAAATATTAATATTCTTACGTATGGAAAAATAAAAAACACATAATGTATATATGTACATGTGTATATATGGATTTTTACTTGCCCTTTTTGCCCTTTTTCGCCCTTAATGGCCTTCAAACCCTTATAAAATAAGGAAATCGTTAAGGGCAATTTTTTAAAATTAAGGGAAAAAATGCCCATTTTAAGGGAGTTTTTGCCCCAAAAAAGGGCATTTTAAGGGAGTTTTTTGAGTAACTTAAGGGCAATTTTTAATAATTTCTTGACTATTTTATTAAATTATGCTATAATTATTATAGTATTTTGAAAGAGAGTGATTTTTGATGCCTAGAAGTGATGTTGGACTAACAGAACGAGAAAAAGAAGCAATAGCTCCTATTAGAGGTAATTCTTATAGTAATAAATCAAGACAATCTTATATGGCTCAACCTAATGTTAAAAAATTTAATAAAACTTTTGTTAAAAGAGCATTAACTGGTAGACCATATAAATGGGATAGTGTTGAAGAATTGGAAAAAGAATTACTTGAATATTTTGAATTATGTGATAAAACTGATACAGTACCTACTATAACTGCTATTGCAACTTGGTTGAAGTGTAATAAAGATACGATATATGCTCATGCTAACAATCCGAATTCTCCTTTTTCCGGCTTGTTAAAAAATGTCATTAATATTTGTCATACTTCATTAGAAAATGGTGCGGTCGATGGCAAGGTAAATTCAGTCGTTTATATTTTTATGGGAAAGAACTATTTTGGACTACGAGATGATAAAAATATCACAGTTACTCCAACTTCTGACAATCCCCAAATAAGCAGTAAATCGACTATGGATGCGATTCAGAAACAATTGGAGGAAGAAACGATACCTAACGCCGACTATCAAGTAAAATAAAAACGACTTTCAAAAAATCAAAACGACTATCGACTTTCATATTTGAAAAATGAAATTTCATAAATAGATCGTATTATAAAATTTTTGAAAATTCGTATTGTTTCATTAATTCGTTTTCGATATATGAACACATTTAAATACATATTTTAGGCGTTTTTATATAGATTAATATAAATATACTAATTCATATAAAAAGCCCATGTATAGGGCTAAAAATAGGCTTTAAAAAGGCGTACATATATCAGATACTTAATATTATATATGTTTTTATCGTTATTTTTACGCATTTTAAGACGTTTTCGATAAAATATGTATTATATATTAAACGAGAATAAAAAACGCCGTAACAGGCGTTAAAATAGGCTTTATATTCATATAATAATACAAAAAAAAAAAGACATTTTACATGTCTTCTAATTCTTACTGGCAGCCGATATTACTATAACAAACGGTAGAAATAAAATTGTTATAAGTATCCAGAAAATACCAGATATAATGCTTTTACTATCGTTTTTTGTTTCTGTTTGATTCAATTGTCCCAGTTTTAGCGGTCTTGTGATTATGTATTCGTCAGGATTTTCTGGGAATATTTTATAATATGCTTTTAATTCTTGCATGTTTTCGGCCTCGTCTTCATATACAACATATGATTTTAGCGTTAACCCTCGCCATTCGTTATGCAATTCAATTCTATTATCTAAATTATAATAGAATTCTTTCAACTGTTCTATCGATTTGAATTTTACCTCGTCAACAAGTTCATCGTTTCCTTTTGTCAATTCCATTTTAAAGTACATCGATAACACTTCCTTCATTGAAGTTTGTTATAGTTCTTTTAGTAGCTGTGTTTATTTCTTTTCTGTAAAATTTCCAATTATATGGATCGGTTGTGTCTTGTATTACTATTTCTTCAAACACTGATATACCTTTTTTGTTTTCAACATAATGTAACTCGGTATTTGCCAATAGTGTTATTGCATCGTTTAAATTTGTGAAAAATCGTTTTTCACTTGTTACAGTGTCAACGATTTCCATTTTTTTATTATAATAATTTACTTTTTTTGTATATTTTATTGGTTGTATTGATGTCATATTATTTAATCTCGTTTCTTTGTATAATTTCATTTAGTTGTAATTCTGTTGTTATTAATGTGTTGAAATCTTTTTTGTCGTCATTTGTTTCTAACTCATATTGGCTATCATTGATGATTAATTCTATTATGTTACGAGCTAATTTTAATTGCTCTAGTGGTGTAAAATCATCTCTTATTTGAAAAGCTTCATTTAATAATGTATCATCGTTTATGTATTGTTCTTTCATATTATTGCACCTCTTCATCATATTCTATGATACCATTTTCAATAGCTTTTCTTATTATACTTCTTTTATTGTTTGCATTGCATAAGTCATGTGCTAATTGTTCGTATTGGCCATAACTGTAATAAAAATATATGTCTATAAATTTATAAAGATATTTACTTGTTGTTGTGGAATAGTCCCAATCTTTACCAAGGGTCATGACATCATTTTCTTTATCGTATATAGCAATTATGCTGTCGTAACTTTGAAATATTAATTTTTTGTCATCTTCCATAACAAATTGGTTTTTACTTTCTAATTGTTCTACTTTCATTATATTTTTCATTTTTCTTTTCCTTTCGTCCTCTTTCGAGGTTGCTTTTTATAGAAGAAGCATAACTTATTTTGTAATTTAATTATATCATATTATTATATATTAGTCAATAGTTTTTTATTTTTTTTTTAATATATTCCGTTTACCATTACTATTGTTGTATCATTACTACTTGTAGTACTTGTATTTTTTTCTATTTCTGTCATTCTTATTTGCCATATTATCGCAAATATTGTTATAAAACATAAGCAAGCACTAAACAATAATACATCTTTTACCCATGATCTTAATTTTAATTTTTTTACTTTTTTCATTTTTTATCCTCCTTATTTATTACAATTATAATATACCATATTATAAGCTATTAGTCAATAGTTTTTATGAAATTTTTTTATTTTCTTTCTAGGGGGGGGGGAGTAGTATATAATAGTAGTTATATACATATTATATGTTATTAGTATATAGTATATCTATATATTATTATATATGTATATATTAGTGTTGTTGTTATGATGATGTGTTAGCTATTGTTATGTATGTATAGTGTTGGTATGTTGGTTATGTGTGCTGTTGTGTTGTCTTTTTTTTTTTTATTGTTAATTAATTATTTAATGATTGATTGATTGATATCATTTAAAATATTTATATTATTTAAAATATTTATATTGTTTATTATGCCCCATGTAACACTACCCCCCTCACCCCTAGAGGCATGGGCACGCCCCCCTAGTTTTTTTAGGTCATCGAGTAAATTTTTTATAAAAAGACTATTGACTAATAAATTATAATATGTTATACTTAATTCAAGAAAAGGAGATGAGATAATATGAATTATAAATCTTATGACAATTTGAAGGAAAAATTATTATACAAAAGAATAACCTCTTTCACAGAAGATTCTTTAACACTAGAAGATGGAACTGTATTATCTATTGTGGAAGCCGAACAAGATTGTTGTGCAAGTGCATATGGAACATTTAAAAATGTACAATTAGATGCTGTTATAACAGATGTTTCCAATCCAGAAATCGAGAATATACCAGATGGAGACACTACAATAAATACTGCCATTGTGACAATATATCATAATCAAAATCCAATTGCCATTGCTGATTGTTATTCTGATGCAGGAAATGGTGGGTATTACTATAGTGTATGTGCATTCAAAATAGATTGTGATTATTATAAAATCGTAAGTGCTGAGTAAAGGAGATGAAAATAATGTTTATAAGAAAAAGTAGATATATTGCATTGAACGACCACTTAGATGAATTAGAAGAACAAAACGAACAACTTGAAGAACAAAACGAACAACTTGAAGAACAATTAAAACAAAAAAATATGAATAATCTTGTAGAATTACTAGATTCCGAAGAATATAGATATGCAATCCTAGTAAAAAACTATGTTCCAATTGTGTATAATAATGGAAGAATAGAAAAAGATGTGCGTTCAATAAAATTTGAAACACATTTGGGTGATATACCAAGAATAACAATAGAAAAACAATGAGAGGCGATAACAATGAGACTATGGCATAAATCACTGATTCCCTATTTGCCCAAACAACAATTGTTAGGACAGTGGAGAGAACTAAATAGTATTTATAAACGACAAAATAGACATATGTTGATAAACTTTGTTTATGATCATGATCCAGTTATGTTGTATTATTATTCTGGATTAGTGATTAACGAAATGAATAAAAGACATTATCACATGAATTTAGATAGTTTTTTTGAATATTTTAAAGATATAGACAATTGTGTTACATTTGCTATCGATGAAATATATAAAGATAAAATGGATGATAGGTATCTAAAACAAAATCTGTATAACTTGCAAGAGAAATATGATTGTGGGGGAATATCACAAGATGATTGGGATGCGATATCCTTCGATTTTGATGAATTTTTTTAATGAAGAGGTGATAATCTATGAAAAAATTGAGTATAATGGGGTTGATCTTTGGAATGCTGTCAATCACAGGTTGTAGTGTTACTAGTATAACACCGATAGACACAAACGGAAACAATGATACTTATTATATACAAGATAGTAAGTCATATGACTTTTATGTAGATAAAGCTACGTGTGTTGAATATATACGTAGAGTTAATAACGGGTGGATGTTGACACCAAGATTAAATAGTGACGGAACACTATTGTTAAATGAGATATGTTTGAAGGAAAAGAATAAATAATGAATTTTTTGAAAATGTTAATATTTTTGTTATTACTGGTACCTTATTCACCATCTGAAATAACATTCTTTATTCATTCAATAATATCAAAACTATTTAATAAATAAATTAGTGGTTGACAAATAAGATAAATATGTTATATTAATATTGTCAATTAAATATTCAGGTTAACATGTGATGATTGCACGTTGGGTTTATATCCTAAAGGGGTAGTTCAATTCTAATAACCTGAACCAGATACACTTGTAGTTTAAATGGTAAAATAACAGACTCCAAATCTGTAAGATCAGGGTTCAAATCCTTGCAAGTGTGCCATGTAAATATTTAGTTTTTTGAAGTTAGTACATGCTATCTTTTATAGGTAGCTTAGAGTAGATATATTGGTGGAAACTTTGTTATCCGCCAACACTTAATGAAATCGAGTGCTTTTCAATATCTATTCTAAGGTACTTATAAAAAAGTACTATTTGATTGCTAAGTTTTTTTGCACACAATCTTTAATAGGTTGTGTCTGATTATATGATAGATTGCAATCGAAATTATTTAGGATTAGCATAGAGAAGTGAGCAAAAGATACGTGTATCGCCATTTGACCGAGGAACTTATAAGACTAGTCAACATTATATAGTCAGACAGTATCTATTGAGATACTAGTCAGATCGTCCAGTATGACTATAACAAACTGGAGTGTTTCATATACTTTGTGTATATGTTATTACATACCTTTCTTACAAGGTTTTATCTCAGTATATAAGTGAGATTATGAAAACTGAGATGTCAATCGCAAAAGCGAGGAAAAAGAGTAAATTCTTTTGCAAGGGCACTGTTGTTATAATTAGAGATATTTATAGCGGGTATACACATCTATAAATACTCCAAATGATGGAGCCCTATTTTTCTTTAATTTAAAAATGTGGCTAGAAAACTTTAGAAGCTCTAGTTCTTTTTCATATTATCTTGACAAATGACGTATAGTATGATATATTTAATATGTACTATCAAATATGTACAATTGAACTTAGTACCCTATATGTACACAGCTGAGTTCCAATTTCAATGGTAGTAAAAAACTACCATTTCATGCTTACTGTAGAATACCAACGTATATAGTTGAGCAGTGTGAATCTGCTAGTAAGCTTGTTTTATTTTTTTCATCTCCAAATGACGAAATAGACAGTAATTTTCTTTTCGTATATCAAGGTTTGTAAACCTTGATTTTTTATGTTGAATATATTACATAAATATGTTATAATAATATTGATAATATAACTTTTGTGAGGAAATATATGGGATTGGTTTATGAAGATATGTTGTTTTATAATTATTATGAATTTTGTGGAAAAGGTGCTTATATAAAATCACGTTATGACAAATTATCATCACATGATAAATATGTATATAAATTATATATATATTCAATAGATAATATTAAATATTATTTAAAAGATATGATTTGGGAATATTTGAACGAACCTATTGGTAGTTGTTACTTCATGACATTAGAAACATTATGGACATATGTATAAAAGGGTGATTATATGGATATAAAAGAATCTGTTGAAAATCGTATTGAAAAAACAATAGAATTATTAAATGAATTAAAAGATAAAACTACACTGGTGTATTTACAAGGATTACATAGTATAAAAGTTGATTATGAATCAATTAGTGATTTTGATAAAGCGTGCAAATATGCCACAATAATCATTGATTTGTTGCAACGAAATGTGATAAAATATGATGACACACCAGAAAATCAAGCTGTGGTAAATGATATTTGGGTTACCGCATATGATACAAAAGCAAGACAAGGTGATTTTGAATCTTTTTGTATAGCTATGGAATGGAATAGACCGATAAACAAGCAATTTTATTTACCTAGAGCTAAGTTACTTAAAAAACATGGTTTTGTTCAAGCTATTCAAGACTTAATTGATGATAAATTGGATCTTTTGGTATTAAACGCGCCGCCTCGAGTTTCAAAATCAACAATAGGCTTATTTTTACAAGTATTATTAGGTAGCATATCACCCGATGAAAGCATTCTTGGTGCTGGTCATAGTGTTAGTTTGGTTCAATCTTTTTATTCTGAAATTTTAAGCTTATTAACAGATGAACAATATCGTTATAATAAAATATTTCCAAATAATAAACTTGTTAATAAAAGTGCAGAACAATATTACATTGATTTAAACAAAATAAAAAGATTTCATACATTCAACTATGTTTCAATAGAATCTGGTGGTACTGGTAAAGTACAAGCAGAACGATTATTATATTGTGATGACTTAGTAAAAGATGTTGAACAAGCAAATAGTCCTGATAGACTTGCGAAATTATATTTTAATTACACAAGTACTATAAAGGATAGAAAAATACAAAGATTATGTAAAGATGGAATTTATAGACCCTGTCCCGAATTACATATTTGTACTCCATGGTCGCTTCATGACGTAACAAGTAGAGTTGTGAATAATGCTAAAGAATCTGGTGATATGAGCCGTGTTAGAATAGTATCTGTACCTTGTTATGACGAATTTGGTGAAAGTAATTTCGAGTATGACTATGGTAAAGGTTTCAATACTCAATACTATAAAGATATGGAAATAGCAGAAGATCCTGTAATATTTAGTGCAAAATATTTGATGAAACCGATTGAAAGAGATGGTATTGTTTTTAGTAAAGATAATGTTAGTTTTTATAATGAATTACCTGGTGGAGAACCTGATAGAATTATTGCTTATGCAGATCCAACTCATGGCGGTGCTGACTTCTTTTCTTTACCTGTTGGGTACGTTTATGGTAATGAAATATATATAGAAGATATTTTATTTGAAAATAATTTTGGTGGAGATGATTATATTCGACCAAAAATATGTGATATAATAATCAGAAACAATGTTACACGTTTTGGTATAGAAAAACCAAATGGTGGTGATTTTTTAGCAACATTAATTGAAAACGATTTACGTGAAAAAAATTATCATTGTCATATAACAACACATAATGTGCCAACAAATAAAAGTAAAAACGATCGTATTTTAGCAAGACAAAATGAGATAAAAGGTATTGCGACTGAAAATGGTACATATAGAATTTATTTCAAAAATTTAGATTTAATAAAAGGTAATAAACCTTATTTAAACGCTATGCGACAACTATTCACATGGAATCAAAATCCAAATATGCAAAATAAACAACACGACGATTTTCCAGATAGTTTGGCAGGAATGTTGAATAATGTGTTGAATGGTACTAATAATGTAGCTAAAGTTTATAACGCGAGTGATTTTGGAATATAATAATATGTTATTATAATATTTATAAATTTGACAAAATAAAAAAAATATGATATAATAAGGTGAGATTGATGGAGAAGAAATATGTAGTATGTCCACAATGTGGAAAAAAATTATTTAGAATAGATGAAGATAGTATTTTTAATAATATATATCTTTGGTGTAAAAAATGTTGTAAAGAAATAAAAATAGAAGAGCCTAAGAGCCGTGTTACTAAATAGCATGGACTCTTTTTTTAATTGAAAGTAGGTGATAATCTGAAAGCTAATAAATATACGTTGGATAAAATTCAATATGGACGACAAAGAATTATATTAGATTATGACGAGGTTACACCTGATAATCTATTTGAAGTCATACAAAAAGCAATTCCATACCATATGCGAAATGCTGCAGATTGTGATTATTTGATACATTATTTTTTAGGTGACCAAGACATTCTTACAAAATTACCTTGTTCAACAAATAATATAAATAATCAAACAGTTGTTAATTATGCGTTTCCAATAACTAGAGAAATAGTTGGATATTCATTAGGCAGCGCTGTTGAATTTTTACAAAAGGATATGAAATACCAACCAGATGTATCAAAACTTGCTGACATCTATGATTATGAAACTAGTTATTATGTAGATATTTGTTCAGCCATATATGCTTCTGTTTGTGGTATTGGTTATCAGATAACGTTACCGAGTGAAAACATAAATAAAGACAATACACCTGAAATACCAATTGTATATGATTATTTAGATCCTCGTACAACATTTGTTGTACAAAGTAGTAGTATTGGAAATCCTCAAATACTTTCAGGATATTATATTAAAAATAAATTAACTGGAAAATATGAATATACATGTTATACAAATAAATATAAATTTGAATTTAATTATGGCGATCCAAAATCCTTAAAAACTACTGCAAATATTATTGGCTTGAATCCTATCACTATGGTTGAAAATTCATTGTTTTTAACAGGCGATTGGGAACAAGCGATTGCTGTTATGAATGCCAGCAATTTAGTTAGTAGTAATGCTTTAGATGATATTGAAGGAACAATAAAATCTTTACTAATTGTTATTGGTGCTGAATTTGAAGATAATGATGCCATCGATAGAGTAAAAGAAAAAAGAATATTGACATTAACAAAAGGTAATGGAAATACAAGTAATTTAGATGCAAAATTTATATCGCCTTCTTTAGACAGTGTTAGTGTACAAAATATAAGACAGTATTTAGAGGATGCTAGAAATGTAATAACAGGTATTCCTGACAGAAGTGCTAATTCTAGCGGTGGGGATACTGGTGTAGCTGTTTTAAATCGTGATGGTTGGACGGATATCGAAATAGTTGCAAGACTTAAAGAATTATTCTTTAAAAAGGCTAAAAAACAACAGTTGGCAGTTGGTTTAAAAATTCTTAAAATGTTAGGAATAATAAATAGCGATATTTCAGTTATTGATATCGAATTGATTATAGGTAGACACACTACAGATAATTTACAAACTAAGACACAAGCATTCAGCACTTTAGTTGCTACTGGTGAATTAGCGACAATAGATTGCTTAGAATTATCTAATTTAACAAATAAAACTCGCGAAATGGTAGAACGTGGTGAAGAGGCCAAAGTTAAAAGACAAGAAGATGCCATAGAAATGGCAAAAAAATCAGCTGAAGCCAGTGGAGAAGGTCAAAGTTCTAATAAGAATGGCGACAATAAAACAGCACAAATAGAAAAAGCCGCAGCAGGAAATGACACAGAATAAAATTTGATTATTACGCCTTAGAAATCTTAGGATGTTCTATTAAAGAAAAATATTCTTCGGAATATATTTCAAAAGCGATTAATAAATAAATTTGACCTACCTATCGGTCATTTAAATAATTTAGGATTCTGATCGACAGAGAAGTCGCTTAATCACCAGAATGAAAGGACAATTTATGGATTTTGAATTTATGAAAGACCTTATGGGAGATTCTTATAAGGAAGGAATTACTTTAGACGAAGTAAAAACATTTATGAGTGGAAAAAAATTTGCAGATTTATCTACAGGAAATTATGTAGATAAAAATAAATACACAAATGAAGTAACCTCATTACAAGGGCGATTAACTGATGCTCAAACTCAATTAAAAAATAAAATGACAGATGATGAAAAAATAGTACAAGCGCAAAAAGATAAAGACGCTGAAATAGAAAAATTAAAGCAATTACTTCACGCGAATACAATCACTGGTAATAAAAATATTGTTATTAATGAATTAACAAATTCACGTGACATATTAGGAATTGACTCCGGTGATAAAGATTTTCAAACATTTGTTGATAATATTACGGTTGAAGATAGTGATAAAAGCAACAATGTTGCTAAATATGTATCAAAAATCGTAAAAAATGCGTATGAAAAAGGAAAACAAGACGCAGTAAAAGATGCCATGGGTGATTTTGGTAAAGGAAAAGGCAAAAGTAATCCTGATGGAAAAGAAACTATTGGATCTATGGGAAAACGTTTGGCAGAACAAAATAAACCTAGTGGCGAAAAATTCGATTATTTTAAATAAGAAAGGAAGGATATACAATATGATAACAAAAGAAACATATGGAAATATTAAAAATATTCTTATCGGGCAAGATAGTTATCACATTGCATTACCATGTATTATAGGTAATACAGGAGTAACTGCTGTTGATGGTAAGAAAATTTTAAAAGCTGGTACACCATTGTATGGTGATATTACAGCTAGAGGAACAGCTTTTGTAAAAGCAACTACTACAACTGCAGATGGAGGAGCAAAATCTTCAAATGCTACAGCTATTCTATTACATGATGTCGATGTAACATCTGGTAATGCAAACGGAACTATTGTATTAGCTGGATGCATTGATTTACTAAAATTAGACAGTGCTACACAAACATTAATAGATGACGCTACAAAAACAGCATTATCTAGAATTATTTTCGTGAAAGGAAGTGCGATTTAATGGCAACTATATATGATTTAGTTACAGCAGCAGATGTTGTTGCATATTGGACTGAAAAAAATCAAAATGTACAACCATTATTAGGAGCTACATTATTCCCAATTAAAAAACGTTTGGGAACTAAACTTGAATGGGTTAAAGGTGCTAATAATCAACCAGTTGCTTTGAGACCTAGTTCATTCGATGCGAAAGCTATCCGTAGAGATAGAAAAGGTATCGAAAAAGTATCTACAGAAATGCCATTCTTTAAAGAATCTATGTATGTAGATGAAAAAATGAGACAAGATTTAAATAATATGATTGCTAACAACAATCAAGCTGTTGCTGATCAAATATTAATAAATATTTATGATGACGAATCCAGTTTAATTGATTCTAGTGAGATAGCATTAGAAAGAATGAGAATGGAATTATTAACAACTGGACAAATTGTTATTTCTGGAAATGGTCAATCATACACATATAACTATGGTTTAGACACATCTACTCAAAAAGTAACAGTTACTAAAGCTTGGAGTGATCCTACTGCAGATATCATTGGGGATATAATTGATATTGTTGAAAAAGCAAAAGCAAGAGGTATCACAATTACTCGTGCTGTATGTAATTCGACTACTGCAAAATATTTTAGAACAAATACAGCTATTAAAAATGCTGTATATGTATTCGCAAATGGCACTGTTCCTGTGACAACTGCTAGAGCAATCGAATATATTAAAAATGAAACTGGCGTAACATTCTATGCGTATGATAATGTATATGTTGATGAAGCTGGTACAGCTCATAAATATGTATCAGATAATACGGTAACATTCTTACCAGATGGAGATTTAGGATTTACTAATTTAGGTACTACTCCTGAGGAATCAGATTTAATGAATAGCGTTAATACTGCAGATGTAAGTATTGTTAACCAAGGTGTTGCTGTTACAACAAGTAAAATAGTAGATCCTGTTAATGTAGAAACAAAAGTTTCAATGATTGGTTTACCATCATTTGAAATGGCTGATAAAATCGTAATCTTAGATACACATAAAGATTAATATGGTAACTATAACAAATGGTGACAAAACAACAATAGTAACAAGAGGCGTATATGATAACATATACAAACCTCTTGGATATGCTATTGTTTCTGATAAAAAAGATGAAACAAAAAAATCAAAAATTGATTACGATAAAAAAGATGATGCAGGGGCATCAAAAAATAATTTTAAAAATATTAGAAAGTAGGTGTAATAATGCTATACGAAATAGATAAAAAGTATTACATTCGTGTGGGTAGACGTTTTATTGAGGTTGACGTAGATGTTAAAAACGATGAAATCGATGTGATACCGCATAACCCTACAAAAGAAATAGAAAATAATGGAAATATCAAATATAAAACACAATTGGTAAATGAAGATTTTAAAAAACAGATATTAATGAATAAAGATCGAAAACATATTGATGAATCTTCAAAATATAGGAGATGATATTATGAATTGTCGTACAATGGATGAATTAGTAACTGAATTAAAGCGAATATTAAAATTTAGAGATATTATTGTATCTAACAAAGATGACGATATTCTAAAATATGAATTAAATCGTGCAATACAAGAAATTAATAAAGGCCGTAGGTTTGAAGCTAGTGAAGATAAACCTTATGATCCAAAATACGATAGTTTAATAATTCCATTATGTGTTACATCTTTTTCTAAAATCGGCGCAGAGGGACAATCTAGTCATAGTGAAAATGGTGTAACAAGAAATTATACATGTGGCGGGGACTACCCTACTGACATGTTAGATGGTATAATACCATTAGTAAAGTAGGTGAAATATGAGAAACCTACGAAGAAACAAGAAAAAATTATATTTATGCCAAATCTATGAAAAAAATGGATTGAATTTGTTTAAAGAACCAATACCATTATATGAAGATTATCAACCAACAAATAGTAGCGGTGATTTGATATCAATTGGAATGTCTTATCCTTTATTTTTAAGGATAAAAACAAATATATCAGAAAAAGATATATTTCATCCAAACGATAGATTATATATTTATAAAGATATACCTAAAACACACGATCCGCTATGCAAAGATGCTGATTACGAAGTATATAAACAACCTTTATTTTACATAAATGAAGGTGAAATAATGTTAAAAAGGTTGAGTTCCGATTGGGATGAAAATTAATAAAAATATAAAATTATCATCAAATGATATAACTGGTTTAATAAAATCTTTAAATAAATTATCTAATACACTCAAAGATGCAAATAATACTTTAACAAAAGATATTGCTGAAGATGGATTGAATGTTCTGAACAATTTTTATAGTAAATCTTTTGATGAAAATATAGAACCACCGGATACATATATTAAAAAATTGCAAAATGGATATTCTATTGTAGCACATGGCAAAGATGTTGTTTATGAAGAATTTGGTACTGGTGATGAAGGTGCGAAAGATGGGCATCCTTGGAAAGGTCAAACGAATTTCAAACTAAACGCATACAACAGTGGTTCACATATACGAGACGCCAATGAATCATCAAAAGAACATAATATAACAAGTGGCAAATATTGGACATATGCAAAAAACGGTAACATCATATATACACAAGGTGTTCCAAGTGGTAAAGAATTGTATAGAACAATACAATATTTGCGAGACGAAGGAATAAATAAAATTGTAAATGAGAAAGTGAGGGATACAATATCGAAACTTTAACTCCGCAATTAAAAGATGATATTACAATATTTTTTTCAGATACAGATGCAGTTAAAAAAATCTATCCATCATATAGTGGTGAATATGCAAATATAACAATTAAAGAAAAATATGAACAGTATCCTAAAATAAATTATCCTATGATTGCTATTTCTGATATAAAAAATGAAGACTTAGTTAGATATGATGATGATAGTGGTGAAAATATATCGTATATGGGAAATCAATTTGAAATAAACGCAATACAAGATACTGAAAGAACGGCGATTCAAAATGCTCGAAGAATAGCTGATATTCTAGATAAATATCTAAAAGGACAAAAGTATTGCTGTTTACGAAGAATAGGCGATCCTGCGATAGCTCCATTAAAAAGTGATAATAATGTTATGGTGTGTTATTTAAGATATGAATATAATTTAGACATAAAAAATAATATAATATATAGGAGGTATTAATTATGGCAATTAATTTATCTACAGCAGGGGTACAATTATTATATGCAGTAGAAGAAACTGCAGGTACAAGACCAACAACTGGTTATACAAGAATTAAAGGTATAAAATCTACGCCAAGCTTAAATCCATCTCCAGAATCATTAGAAACAACAACATTAGATGAGACAGAATATAAGACATATATAGATGGTTTGAAAGATATTGGTGGTGCAATTGAATTTACATTTAACCTAACAGAAGAATTAGTGACAACTTGGGATGCTTTAATGACTGCATATGAAGCGGCTAAAACATCAAATAAAGCTACTTGGTTTACAATAGTAGTCCCTGGTTTAACAAAATCATTTTATTTTACTGGTAATCCAAGTGCTATGGGTTTACCTGAAACAAGTGTTAGTTCTGTTTTAGAGATTACAAATTATATAACACCAACTAATGCGCCTGAAAAGTTTGCTAAACCAACTGATTTAAGTGAATAATTAATGTTTAATGAGAAAAGGAGTGTAGAATATGAATACAAAAATAAATCTAACATACAAAAATGATAAATATACTTTAGAATATAATAGAATGAGTATTAAAATGCTAGAAAACAGTGGTTTTGTTTTAGATGAATTTTTAAAAAAACCAATGAATAACATTGAATTGGCTTTTTCAGCCGCATTTATAAAAAACCACAAAAGCGTTCAACAAAATACTATCGATGATATTTATAAACAATGTAAAAATAAAAATTCTTTAATCACAACATTATCTCAAATGATTCAAGAAACATATGATTCATTATTAGAGGATGGAACAGACGAGGGAAACGTGGAGTGGGAAGTAATCGACTTATCTCCAAAGACAAGTCAAAAGTAGAGTTTACTTCCTTAACGGCCCTTTTTGAAAAACAATGTCCTATATATATGGCATTTGGTATGACATATGACGAATTTTGGTATGATGACGCGTATCGAACAAAATTTTATAGGGACGCATATAAATTGAAAGTTCGACAAAAAGACGAAGAATTATGGCAACAAGGCATGTATATATATGAGGCACTTTGTGAAGTTTCTCCTGTATTACATGCTTTTTGTAAAAAAGGGACAAAACCTCTACCATATTCATCTAAACCTTATTTATCTGATGTAGCTAGTTATAAAACAGACACAGAAAAAGCGAAACAAATAGAAAATGATAGATTAATTGCTAGATTACATTTTGAAGCTTGGGCTAGAGAAATGAAAAATAGATTTAAGGAAAAAGGAGGAGGTGATTAAACATGAATGGTACAGATGCGACTATGGATACTTTACAAATAAATATAGAAAGCGCAACAAAGGACTCATCAAAACAGGTGGATGATTTAATCACTAAACTTAAAAATTTAAATACAGCACTTATGGATGTTGTGAAATCATCAAGTAACATAAGTAAATTGAAAAAAAATGTATCTGGAATAACAAATAAAACAGCCACAAAAACACCTCAAATAAAGGGTTTTGCCGCTACTGACAAGAATATAAAAAATGAAATATCATCAAAATTAGATACCGTGGGTATAAAAAGTTTAAACGGATATAAAATAGCAGCTGAAAATGTATCTTCAGCTTTCGATGGTATGACCACCTCTATTACCACTTATAAAAATAAAGTAGGTAATACAGTTACAGTTACACAAAAATTAAAAGATGGTATTGCTCAAGTTGGCGTAACAACGAATAATACAAATAAACGTGCAAGTCAATTTCAAACAAAATTAACTGAATTAACTAAAAAAATTTCACTTTATAAATTAGCCATAACTGGTGTAATCACAGGTCTTATTGCTACTGGTAAAAAAATAGGTAGTTTAGTAGATAACGCCTCAAATTACAATGAATCGCTTAATATGTTTATGGTTACAATGGGTGATTATGGTAAAAAAGGTTTATCATGGATTGAAAAGTTCAGCAATGCTTTATACTTAGATCCGTCAAATGTAATGCAATACATGGGGTCATTTAATTCTTTGATAAAAGGATTAGGAACCGGTAGTGATAAAGCATATCTTATGAGCAAAAATTTAACTCAATTAACATATGATTTGGCATCGTTTAAGAATTTATCTTTTGAAGAATCTTATCAAAAATTATCAAGTGCTATTTCAGGAGAATTGGAACCTTTGAGAAATGTAGGTGTTGCATTATCACAAAACACATTACAACAAACTGCATATTCACTGGGAATAAAAACAAGTATCAATGATATGACAGAGGCTCAAAAAGCTCAATTGCGCTATATTCAAATAATGAAGTCATCATCTGAATGGCAAACAGATATGGGTCGTACGTTAATACAACCTGCAAATGCGTTACGCGTTGTGAAAGAACAATTTAGTTTATTAGGACAAGCTATTGGTAGAGTCTTTTTACCAATTGTTATGAAAACAATACCATATGTTATGGTTATTACAGAAGAATTGTCAAAATTAGCCAACCGATTAGCTACATTATTAGGTTTTAAAATAGATTTTTCAACAACAAAATCAAATTTAAGCAATATATCAACAGGCATAACTAATATCGGTGATTCAGCAGAAGACACTAAAAATAAATTAAATACTATGTTAGCACCATTCGATGAATTAAATGTGGTTCAATCACAGACACAATCTGCTAGTAAAGGATTAGGAACCGGAGCCGATGATTTAGGTGTTGATTTACCAGAATACGATGCTTTAGCAGGATTGACAAAACAATTCAGTGACAATATAGACAATGCTAGAAAAAATCTTAAAAAAATAATACCTGTTGTTGTCGCATTAGGGGCTGCATTCGGTTTATTAAAAGTAGGGAAAAGTGTACTTAGTTTTTTCAGTTTATTAGGTGGTGGATCTGCTAAAGCAGGTTTAAAAACAACAACTTCTCTTGTTGGTACATTAGCTGGTAAACTAGGTATGAGTGCTGGAGGTTTAGGTGGCATCATTTTAGCTACTGCAGCAGCAATGGGTGTAGGTGCGTATACTGGTGTGAAATTTAATAAGATGTTATCAGATGCCGCTAGTGGAAATAAATCATTAACAGAAAGTTTTAATGAATTAAATGGCGTACAAAAAGGTTTATTCATTTATACAGCTAGCAATCCATTAAGTGGTATAACAGCTGGTACTATCGCGTTAAGTGGTGTGATAAAAGAGTTAAATACAAAAATAAATAGAACAGTTGATGATTTCGATAAAGGTGTTTCTAAATCAAGTCAAAAAAAATTAACACCTATAATAGATGATATAAAATCACTTGACAAAGCTATAGATACTGTATCTTTTAAAGGAAAATTTGTGACAGATGCCGATGTAGAAGATGTGAATACAAAGATATCAAATATTAAAAACACAATCGTCACACAATTAGATACTAGTAAAAATAAAGAATTATCAAATTTAAAAACATTAGAAAAAACTCTCGGTACAGACAAATACCAAGCATTAGTAGATAAAACTTCTAAATTTTACGATGATCAAAGTTCAAAAGTTCAAGAAGGATATGATAGAATAAACGAGATTATTGCAACAGCACATTCGGAAAATAGGGAACTTACGGAAAAAGAAATGTCAGAAATAAATACTATACGTAGAACAAATAATGATATCGCAATAAGTGACGCAACAAGTAATGCAGATGAATATGAACGTGTTATGGCACGTCTAAAGCATAATGTGGGTGCATTGACACTAGAAACTGCATCAGAAACTATTAAAAATGCAAAAAAAACAAAAGATAGTACTATAAAAGACGCCGAAGAACAATATACACAGATATTAGCACAAGCTGATAAATTAGCCGAAACTGGTGCGATAAACGATGAAGAATATCAAGCTATGGTAAAAGCTGCCAAAAAAACATATAATGAAACTGTTGATACCGCTAACAAACAATACGATGATATTAAAAAAACCACTAAAACAAAATTAGGTGAAAATGCAAAATATATTGATGATAATTCAGGTGAAGTTTTAACAACATGGCAATATCAGAAACAAAGAGCGGGAGAAATATTTAGTAATATTGGTCAAAAGATAAGTAATACTTTTTCAGATATGGGTAAAAATATGAAAAAGGCGGCAGGAAAAGTTGGAGAAACACTAGATGACTTAAAAACTAAATTTAATAATTGGAAGGCCAAATTAAAAACACCTCATATAAAATGGGATAGCGGTGGCTGGCAAGCTACAGGTACGTTGCAAAAAGTTTTAAGTACCTTACATTTACCAACTACGTTACCAAAATTAAATGTTGACTGGTATGAAACAGGAGGTTATCCGACCACAGGAGAACTATTCTTTGCAAGAGAAAATGGCCCAGAATATGTTGGATCAATAGGTAATAAAACAGCAGTTGCAAATAACGACCAAATAACAACATCACTTACAAATGCGTTAATTCAAGCGTTAGATCAATATGATTTCGGAAATAATCAACCTACAAAAAATGTAATTTATATTGGTAACAAAAAAGTATTTGAAGGTTATGGTGAATATGTGGATTCTGAAAACGATCGTTATGGAGTTTTAAAAGTATAAGGAGGAAATATGAGCAATTTTAAAGGATATTATATGAAATGTAATGGATGCACATTCCAAAACCCAAGTTTTAAAAGAAAAGGTTTTAAATATGCTCCTAAATTAGTACAAGTAGCTGATGCTACTACTACTGCAAGCGGTAAATTAACAGTAAAAGTATTACCACATGCTCGTAGTAAAATATGGTGTTCATTTCCTCCAATGACTCCAGAAAAATTTCAGGTTTATTATGATGCTTTAAAATTAGATGAAGCTGGAGAATCAATGTATTTGCCAATCGAAACTTATAACGATGGCAAAGATAGGTATGAAACTGATACATATTACCACACAGATATTTTATATACACCTGTGATTTATGAAGGACGTAGAATGATTGAAATAGACGATTTCGAATTGATAGGGCATTAGGAGTGATAATATATGACTGACACTGAAAAAGAAGCATTAATAAACAATACTGCAACAATACCTTTTCGTATTAAAATATTAGATAGCAATGTTATGATTACAGAAGATAATATATCCGACGCAACATATGAAGATTTTCGATATGTTGATACTGCAACGATATGTATTGGTCAATTTGTTGCTAGAACTTTTTCGTGTGAATTGAAAGATATAAATAAATTATTTGAAATTGAAAACAAAGAAATTTCTATAGACATGGGTATCAAAATTGGTGACACAACAACTTGGCATTCGTTAGGTAATTTTTTAATCACCAAACCTACTAACGATGATGTGAAAGAAAAAACATCATTTGAAAGTATGGATTATACTAAAAAATTTAATAAAGTGTTTGATGATACTGATTTAACATATCCTTGTACAGCTCAAGAATTAGCACAATATTGCTGTAATAAATGTGGTGTGGAACTAGCTACGACAAATTTTACAAATAATGATTTTATTATTGAAAATAATCAATATGATAGTGATGATACATATAGAAAAGTCATGCAAGATATTGGAAAATTAGCTTATTCTTGGATAAGAATTGGTTGGGATAATAAATGTTATATAGATTTTTCAATAGATAATGATGATATCGATGAATATAACAAAATTTCACCAGATAATTATTATGATTTGTCATTACAAAAAGAAAAATTTGGTCCAGTCAACAGAGTTGTTATTGGATTAAGTAATGTCGAAGGTGAAAATGTATATGTCGAAGATTCTAATAGTATAACTCAACACGGTGTAACAGAACTTCAAATAACAGACAATAATTTGACATATACTCCAGAATTACGAGAACAAGTTATAGAAGGCGCAAAAAAATTATTCGGATTAGAATATATACCAATTGAGTCTACTACCACAGGTCATCCTTGGCTATTGGGAAACAAAAGAATACAATACGAAGGATTGGATAATAAATTGTATATAACCTATCCATGGGATAGAACTATTTCATATAATGGTCATATCAAAAGTAAATTAAGTAGTAAAGCTGATACAAAAGTCGAAACAGAATATAAAAATGAAGTTGGTGTCGCATCACAATTAAAAAAGACTAGAATTATTGTCGATAAACAAAATCAGGTTATTAGTGCCTTAGCAGAAAAAATCGTTGATATTAGTTCTACTGTTGTAAATAACAATAGCGTTACAATCAAAAATGCAGCTAGCACACAACCATATAATATTACATTAACGGGTAATATAGAGTATCCTATAGTAAATAACGCGCAATTAGGAACCACAGGAATATTATGTGGTATGGTTAAAAGTGGAGTAACATATAGTAGGACACATAAAGAATATAGTGCATCATATATCGTTGGTAAATTCAAAGTAAACTCACCTATCTTAAAAATATATAAAAATGATGAACTTATATCCGAATATACATTACCATTTAATCATCTTTATAAAATTGGCGCAGTAATGGACGAATTTCAAATAATCAATAGTGTATGTAAGTTTATACAACGAATAGGAACAACAAATAATGGCGTAAAATATATACTAAAAAATCCAAAAGAATATGAATTAGGAACAATAGATGTGTTATTACCAGAAGGTGACTCTACGATGGTATTTGATGGTTTACATATTTCTGTCACATATTTAAACAAAAATGATTATACAGAAAAATTTGCTACTAAAGTTGATGTAACAAATGAAATAAAAGTAGCAAGTGATGAAATTTTAATACAAAGTAAATCAGAAATATTGGATAATGGTGACGCACTGATAGCTAGTATAAACACAACATCAACTGGTAATGTTAAAATAAAAGCAAGCGATACAATAGCATTAGAAGGTACTACAACAGTTGGTGATAAAATAAAATTTAATTTAGATGGTTCAGTAACTGCTCAAGATTTGCGATTATTAGATGGTGGTAGAGTAATCGGTGGCGATGGACTACTAACTAATTTACAATTTACATCTACAGGAGAATTAGATAGTGGCTTTACTTTCCTTGGTTTTAAAGAAATAGATTATTATTCACAATATGGTTATGCGGATTGCATTGTTGACGCATTTATTCCAGACAATTTTACAATAACAAATGCTTATATAACAATATATATTAGTTCAGAAGAAGTATTTAATGTCGATAATGAATCTGTTGGGAATGGTTATCCAAAACAATTAAAATTATATAAAGGCAGTGGAAATGAAATAACTAATTATTATGTCGCACCTAGTTCAGGTATTTTGCAACATTATGATCCATTGTCAGGAGAAGAAATAGTAAACGCAATTAATAATCAAGCTACATATACGCCCACAACATCACCAGGTTATATAACAACAGTAAAAACAATTAATTTAAAAGATAACTTATCTTCTGGACGAAATGTATTTATATTGCGAACAACATTATCTCGCCCAGAATCACCGCAGTCAACAAATAATTCAACTCAACCATATTTAGATACAGGTATTGGCAAAATGGTATTGGACATATTAGGATATATGAGCGTAAAGGAGAGTGATTAGTTATTATGAAATTATTAAAATTCCCAAAAAATTTATCAGATAAATTAAAATTACAACAAACAATAATTACTATAAATGAATTGTTATTAGAATTATATGAACAAAATATCATTGATTTGGAAGATTCTGAAAAATATGATATAATAAAAAGAGAGGATGATAAATAATGGATAAAATAACTTTCCAAGATGCTACCTTGAAGACACAAGGATATGTGACAATTAATGGTACGAATTATGAAATAATTGATAGTGTGTATGAAAACGGAACAGAATTAAATGCTGCTATTTTTAATACATTACAAAATAATATAGAAACGGCAATCAATAAAGTAGATGCAAAATCAATATTTTATGTAACATCCGCACAATTGTCAGAAGGTGTTACACCTACAGAAGATTGTTATATAGAACTTTTTGCATCGGCTTCTGGTTGGGGAACTGGTGGTGCGAAAATAGAATTTACTATAAATAATACAGAAGGTAACGCGGAATTAATAAATAGTATAACAAATGGTACACAAGGTCACGAAAACGTACCCGATGGGTTGTTTGCAATGTCAGTATATAAGTTATTAAAAAATACAACATACAAATTTATCGCAAGTGAATTAAGTGGTGGGACAATATATAGTGGTATGATTGGTAAAATAATACCATTTATTTAAAGGAGGATTATATGGCTTATCAAAAACAAATATGGGAAGACGGAAAAACGATTGTGTCCGCCGATAAAATGAATCATATCGAAGATGGAATTGCGAATAATGATACAAGTATAACCAACCTAGTATCCGCTGTTAATGAAACAAATACAAATGTTGGTACATTAGATAATTTAAAAACCGAAAATAAAACCAACCTAGTATCCGCTGTTAATGAAATTATACCAAAATCGCATATAACAAAAAACGACATAGTTTCGTTTACACCACTTGTCGGTACTGCATATAATTTCTACGGTAATTGTTATTATTATAGAATAAATAATAGAGTTCATATACATTTAGGTCTTAGTAATTTGACATCGAATAAAAGTAATACAGTATTTAAAATGCCTAGTAACTTAAAACCATTTAGTATAATGTCAGGTATAGGTACGGCATCAAGTCAATCGTCAACCGCAACAATAAACTTATATCCCGATGGCACATGTTATGTGTATCCTATTAATGATACATATTGTTTGATAGATATAGAATACGATGTATATGTCGCAGAATAAATAGGAAGGAGTGACAAAATATGAAGAAAATCACTATAGATGATGATTGTCGTCATTTATCACAATCACATATAACAGTAGGATATATCGGTGAGAATAAAACTGAACAAATTGAATTCAAAATTCCAGAAAAATATAAAAACTATGGTAAAAAAATTTGTTTTGAAGCAAATGGGAAAACATTTCAAAAATTGTTTGACAATGTTACTGATAATACTGTGACATTCACTAGAGATATGACTAAATATGATGAATTATACGCGACAGTTGTATTTTTTAAAACAAACGATGACGATGAAATAGTAGCTAAAACTTCTTTATTACATATATTAATTGAGGGTGCTGTAAATTGTCCTGATGATGTATCACCAGATGATCCTAAAGTTATTATATTAGATAAATTGATAAGTGATGTAACAAATCTTAATAACAAAATCACACTGTCTGAAAAGGAAAGAACAAATAACGAATCACAACGAATTGAAAATGAAAATCATCGTATCGCGAATGAAACACAGCGTGAAGAGTATATGAAAAATTTAAAATCTAGCGTTGAAAATGGAGATTTTAATGGAAAAGATGCAACAATTAATGGATTTAATACATTAAATATCGTTGCTGGAACAAATATTGATTTAAAACAAGAAAATGAAACACTCGAAATAAATAACACGTATCAATATGATGATAGCAATTTGGTAAAGGAAATAGACAGTATTAACGATAACTTTAAAAATTATTCGCTAATAACTGAAACTGGTAATAAATTGGATTTAACAATAGATAGTAAGACATATATAATGACTTTAAAATTGAAAGATAAAGACGATAATGTACTATCGACAGGCAGTGTTGATTTACCAATTGAATCAATGATAATCAATGTTACATATGACAATGATAATGAGAAACTAACATTTACATTGCAAAATGGTAGTGTCATAGATGTACCGTTAGACAGTTTAATAAGTGGGTTGGTTAATGAAACTGACTTAAAAGACACCCTAAAAGATTATGCAAAAACAACTGACGTACCTACGAAAGTAAGTGAATTAGAGAACGATAGCAATTATGTTAAAAATACTGATTATGCCACATCATCCGTTGGTGGTGTTATAAAAGGAACTGGTGCATTTTCTTTTACAGTTGATTCAGAAGGCCGGCCAAAGTTAAATATATTAGATTATGATACATATAAACAATATAGTTTAAACAATTTTATCGGAAAAGGAACCCTTGAAAATGTAATTGCTGGTAAGAATTTAGAAACAGCCAATAATAAGGTTAATTTAGTAAATGAAAATTCAACGGATACACAATATCCAAGTGCTAAATGTACCTATGAAATTAAAAATAATTTAGATAGGTTAAAAGATAATGTACTTGAGGTTGGAGAGGCAAGCGATACATATATTCATGTGGAGGATAGTTCTTTAAATGAATTAAAAGAATTAGAAGTTGAGGGTGTTTGTGAACAAGAAACTACTACTGGACAAGCAAGCCCTTCGCCAGATTATCCGCAAGAAATTAAAACAATAACAGATAGTTTGAGTATGACTAGCAATAATGGAAAAAATGAAACAGAAGAAAATTATCTTGAAAGTGTCATAACAGCCAACCTTCCAGAAGGGGAATTTATAGGTAAATTAAATGATACTTATAAAGATACATTAAAGGTAGTTTATAAAGAAGATGGAAAACATCATTTAGTATTAAACAAGATTATTAGTAAGACTGTTTTAAATGGAACTCAACCAATTAGCTATTCAAAAGTGATTAATGATGATAAATTTGTTGCACAATTTAATATAGGAACTGCTATTAAATCAAGTTCAACAATGATTTCTGATAAATTTATTTATATGTCTAATGGTTGGGCAAGTAATTCAGAAAATATTTCCACTGGTGGTTCAAATAACAATCTATTGCAAATGAAGATATTACAATCAAGACTTGAAGAAATTTCAAGTAATGGGCTAACCAATTGGCTATCAACACATCCTGTAGAAGTATATTACGTTCTTAATACCCCATATGAAGTCAATCTAGGAATTGTAGATATGCCTTTATCTTACAGCGGAGTAACCAACATATTTACTGATAGTGATTTATTACCAAAAATCAATGCCAAATATTATAAAGACTTTAAACTATCAATAAAAAATTATATCAATAGTTATATAGATAGTAAGTTAAACGAATCACAATCAACTGCAAATGATGTTGCAACTGCAGATAATACACAATCAGATGAAAATCAGAATAGTGATTTGAGTTAGGAGGTAAACATGGAAAATATAGTACAACTTGTTTTTAACTATGGCATTGGTTTTGTGATTGTAGGACTATTTATCTACGACTGGTTTACAAATAAAAAAGACATTAAAATGACACTGAAACAAAATGAAAAATGTCTCGGGGAAATATCCGTTTCAGGAAAAAATACAGAAAAAAGTTTAACACTACTACAGCAAAGTATGAATCTTGTTCAACAATCAATGGATGAACAGAAAGAAATGATGCTTACGCATGATAAAAAAACTGAGCACACACAATTTATTGTGGAAGAAATAAAAAATAATTTAGAAAAGAGGTAAATAATTTATGAAAAAAGCATGGGATGATTTAAAGAGTTTTGTAACAGTAATAATGACATTAGCAATGGTTGTGTTATTATTTGTACCGTTTGAAGTCAACAAAGAGGTATTAATGCTATTTAGTACTTCATACGGAGCAGTGATGACATACTTTTTTAATAAAAAAAAGGAGGTTGAGTAAATATGGCAACTACAGATAAAAGAACGGAAGAATCAGAAATTATTGGAATTGTAGAGGGAGATGAGTAGTTATGATTAAAGGTCAAAAGTCTATTCGTGGGGGTATAGAAGATTTTCTATGCCCATTCACAGATATGTATATAACGCAGGGTTCAAATAGTAATTTTTCGCACAAAGGAATAATGGCTAACGATGTTAGAGGTGCTCAAGTCGGAATCAAATATCCTTACTATGCGCCTTGTACTTGTAAATGTTTAAAAACATATCCATCATCAGGACAAGTAATGTGGCAATCTGTAAATAAAGTTAGATTTGCAAACGGAAGAATAGATTATGCAACTTTTATGACGGTTCATGATAATACAATGGATGCTAAAATAGGACAAGTTGTCCCTCAAGGAAGTCAATTAGGTAATATGGGAACAAAAGGTAATGCCACAGGAGTTCATTGTCATATAGAAGTAAGTCAAAGTGCAGATACCAGTTGGACTAAAAACCAATATGGAGTATGGCATTTTAATAATGAATATGATCTAGATGATTGTTATTTCGTTGATAATACCAATATATTGAATGGCATGGGAGGTAATTGGAGAACAACAGATAAAGTGCCAGTAAATAATCCACAGCCTCAAGGTGCAGATCAAATACTTTACAAGGGCAGTAAAGTAAGATTTAATGGAGTATTTAAAGTAGATATTCTAAAAAGTCCATTGTCAAGTAATTTGTTCGGTTGTTGTCAACTAACAGGCTGCTCTTATAATTCATATAAAACTGAACAAGTAAAATCTTATCACTGGTTACCAACAGGACCATTTGTAGAATGCGATGTAAATGGAAACCCTACAAAAGACCAAGTTCTAAGTGGTAGTAATTCATATGTTAAGAATGATAGCATTTATACTGTGGAAGATATAGACACAAAAAGTAATTCAGCTAAACTTATTATAGATGGCAGAGTGGTATGGGTATTTAGTAAATATTTATATGAAGTTAGCAATAACTAATAAAAAATTATCGATTATGTTTAATCGATAATTTTCTTTTGTTTTATCTTTACTTTACTTTTTCTTTACAAATTTTGTATTTTTTATTTAGCTTTTTAATATATAATTTAATCAGAAAGCAAGTTAATACTTAGTTTTCTGTTTACCTAACACGAAGAGGAGTGAATATCATTTTATTATATATAATAATATGTATTACTTCTCTATTTTTTTATGTTTGAGATGAGATAATTGTTAACTAAAGGAGTGATTATATGTATAACAATCCATATGGCTTTAATCCATATATAAATCAAAGATTTCAAAATCAACCTAATAATCAACCTATGCCTCAACAAAATATGCAACCACCTATGCAACCTATACAACAATATTGTTCATTATTAGGAAAACAAGTCGATAGTATAGATGTTGTTAAAGCGACAGATATTCCACTCGACGGAAGTACTTGCTATTTTCCACTAATCGATGGTAGTGCAATTGTCACTAAGAAATTACAAACAGATGGAACTAGTAAAACAGTATTATATAAACCAGTTGATAATGGCGATGAAAAAGGTATACAATACGCGACACTTAGTGATATTGACAAAGCAATAAATAATATTGATTTAAGTGATTTAGAAGATATAAAAGATGACATAAAAGATTTAAAACAATCTATAAAAGAATTAAAGAAAAAGAAAAAGGAGGATTAATATGAATCCTAACGATATGATAAACATGTTAAAAGGTATTAAAAATCCTAAACAAGCCGTTTTAAATATGATAGGTAACAACGCCAATCCAATGGTAAAAAATCTTATAGAAATGGCAAATAATGGTAATAAACAAGGTATTGAAGAGTTTGCTAGAAATTATTACAAAGAACAGGGCAAGGATTTCGATAAAGAATTTTCTAATTTTATGGATAATTTTAAATAGTTTGTTGGTTTTATATGTGATTTGCAATCCCTAACAAATAATATTTGAAAGGAGACATAAATATGAGAGGAGAAAGTGGATTAACTGCTTCTGATGTAGCTCTATTATCTGGAAGAAATGGAAACAATGATGGTTTCGGAGATAATGGAAGCTGGTGGGTTATTATTTTCTTAATTTTCGCATTCATGGGATGGGGAAGAAATGGTAACGGATTTGGATGCGGAAACGGATCTGGTGCAACAGATAATTATGTACTAGCTTCTGACTTTGCTACAATCCAACGTCAATTAAGTGATGGATTTGGTGGCCTAACAGCACAATCAAGATACATTCAAAATGGACTTTGTGATGGTTTCTATGCTATGAACACTAGTCTATTAAATGGTTTTGCTGGTGTTAATAACTCAATCATGACTAATGGTTATGAAACAAGAAATGCTATTCAAGGTGTTTCAAGTCAATTAGCAGACTGTTGTTGCAAAACACAGAGTGCAATTCAAGGTGTTAACTACAATTTAGCTCAAAGTACATGCTCATTACAAAACACAATGAACATGAACACTCGTGATATTGTAGATGCTGTTAATTGCAATTATCGTGCATTACATGATGAAATTGTTGCCAACAGAATTGAAGATAAGAATGCTCAAATCACTGCTCAACAAAATGAAATCAATGCACTACGCTTAGCCGCTAGTCAATCAGCTCAAAATACATATTTGATTGACCAATTAAAACCTTGTCCTTCACCTGCTTACATTGTTGCTAATCCTTACTGCAGCTGCAATAATGGTTGCTACAATGGAACAACAATAATTTAATCGCATAAGCCTACATAGGACTCCTGATTACAGGAAATTGCAAAACCATATTCTTGAAACTAGGAATATGGTAAAGATAGGCTTAAAAACCTATCTTTTTATTTTAATATAGAAAGGAATGATAAATATATGATAGAAAGCGTAATCGACACACCAATAGCGTTAACATCTAACTCTAGTATTGTCACATTTACAACTGATGACTATAGAAGTAGATCTGCTAACTGCTGTGGATGGCTTCAACATACATCTGGTTCACCGCTTTATAAAATTTTACAAGGAGGAACTTATGACATTGATTTAAGTGCTGTTACTACAAGTGGTACTGCTGGTATAGTTGCTTTGGGATTATACCAAGATGGTATACTAATACCAAATAGTATAAGTGCTGCAACAGTTACAGCTGGAGGATTAGCAAATTTATCTTTTAATAAAAAAATAAGAGTATGTTGCAAAGCAAATACAACATTAACAATTGCCTCTGTTCCTAGTGTAAATGCTGGCACAACAGGTACAACACCTACTGCGACACAAATACCTATTATAACAAATGCTATTTTTGGTATTAGTAAAAAAGCATAATGAACAATGATTGTAATAACGATTATTTATTAGATTTAATAAACATATTATCCTTTATAATTGGTGTACAGAATTTAGAATTAAATGATAAACAAATTGAAAAATTAGAAGATCATTTAAACAAACAAGATCAACAATATGAAGAGATAATTCGATTATTAAAGGAAGGAGGTATTTATGATAGACAAAGTTAAAGAAAAGACTGAATATATAATAGAAGATATTCTTCAAGATGGTATAAATCACGATAACATTGATATGCTTGGAAAAGTCATAGATATTCATAAAGATGTTGCCAATGAAGAATATTGGTGTATGAAGGAGGAAAATATGATGTATAGAGACGATAGATATAATGATTATCCATCAATGAATTATGGTGGAGGACGAAGAAGAGACTCTCGTGGTAGATATATGAATAGTGGTCGCGATAGACGTTACAGAGGTCATGACATGATTGATACTATGTATGATTCATATAGTAATTATATGGATGACAGAGAAGAAATGAATCGCGGTAATTATGGAGCTAAAAACGATACTATGAAATCTCTTGAATATATGTTGGAATCTATGGTTGATTTTGTAGAAATGCTAAAGAAAGATGCAAGTTCACAAGAAGAAATGGATTTAATACGTAAATATACTAGAGAAATAAGTGAAATGTAATGTATAAATATTATAATAACAATAGTCTAGGTTTATTTCAAAACGATTGCAGCGTGCGTTCTTTATCATTAGCAACAGGAAACAGTTGGGATGATACATATCAACATATGAGTAATATAGCACGATTACAAGGTACGATGATGGATGATAGAGAATTCTTAATTAAATATTTAGATGAAAGATATAAAAGAGTCCCTGTCTATGATATGTCTGTGGGAGAAGTTTCATCGGAATATAAAGACTATATTATATTAATAACAATGAACGGACACATAACATGTTCAAAATATGGTATAATATATGATAGTTTCGATTGTCGCGAAAGAAAAGCTGAATATTGTTGGATTATTGAATAAAGAAGATTAAATTCTTCTTTAAACGGGCGTGTAGCCAAGCGGTAAGGCAGAGGACTGCAACTCCTTAATCGTAGGTTCAATTCCTATCATGCCCTCCATAATAAAAATAACACCCTATTTATGGGTGTTTTTATAATTATATATTTTTGAGAATAAAGTTCTCATATCATTACTATATGTTGTAGTTGATATTCCTAAATCCATACAAGTTTGAACTCTACTTACTTTATCATAATAATTCATAAGTAAATTAATTTCATATTCTGTTAGTTCCATATTTTCACATAATTCTTCCACGTTTTTACGACAAAAACATCTTATCTGTTGTTTTAAAACGTGATAAGTACTCTTATCAATCATATCTAATTACCTCATTTCTAAATTAATTATAAGTAATTATTTACATAAAAATACATAATAAAAGAACTCAATTGAGTTCTTTAACACTATCACGTAGCTTATATTTTTTCTTTTGAATACTAGGAACAGAATAATTTAATTTTGTTGAAATCCATTTTTCACTATATCCATCTACATAAAATAACTTTCCAATAATATAATCAATACTATTTTTATCAGTAATATTAAGCACAATATTATCATATACTTCAATAGTCATACCTCTATATAATTTTTTATTTTTATTATCAACAAAGAAACTAGCAATATAGTTTAATAATATACCTAATAAAATAGAAATAATTAGTGATATATTACTAGGTATAGTTATTCTATTTAAACAATAATACGAAATGTTAGAAATAACAAAGCATGATAATGCTGTTTTCATATGAAATGGTTTTCCAAATAATTTTTTATTCAACCAAAAACTACATAATATAATTACACATTCTATAAAAGTATCATTTAAAAAAGCTATAAATAAAATGACAAATACTGTAAATATATTCCAAAGTAAATATAACGGAATGTATATCATATCTGTCAACTTATCCACTTTATTTTTACTTTTATTATTTTGATATGCGTTTTGCAACTTTTTCGGCAAACTCTTTAATAAAGTCTGTAGGCGCAAAAATGAACCAACTACCATATCCCATAGCGAATTACCTCCTATCTGAAAAAATAATTTATAAGCAATCACAGATAACATTATATAATCAAAATTTAGTATAATATTAGCGATTCCACTGTGTATATAATTTTTACAATTAATAAAAGGAATATTTCTAATGATAACACTAATAAATTGAAATAATAAATTAATTATACAATATAACCAATAGTTGCTTATGTGATGTTTACACAAGTTGCTTTTCTTCACAAATTTAATATATACAATTTCTAACATAAATAACCATAATAAATCTGTAAAAATAAATATAAAAGGCATATTATAAGTATATTTTAAAAATTGAGATATTATACTTAAAGGCATAGTTATTAATGTAAATATCTTCATTGTCTTACTGTTGTCAGCACATGATATACTTAAAATAACATATGTGTATAAAGTTAATGTTATCCCATACCACAACATCTGCAAATGGAATTTACTCACAAACGAATCAATTGCTATTAATATTTTATTATTATCATCTAATCCAAAATAATTTAAACCACATATTTTTAAAATAAATATAATACCTAATATTATAAAATAAGTAGATAATGTACTTGACATTATCTTATCAAGATCTTTCTTCATAACCAAATCTCCTTACACAAAAAGTCACCCTTGAGGTGACTTGTTAATTAATCTAAATCGTCATCGTCATTATTTGCAATAATATTTCTAGGGGAATCAGATTCTTCTTCAACTAATTTTAATATTCTTTTAATATTGGCAAATACTGGTAGTTCGCCATCTTCATTTGGACGTGTTCCTTCAACATGAATTACTTCACATAGAACTTTCTTACCAACTAATTTAGGTGTATCATTTTTTGTATCAAATTCATCACCATCTTCAAGACCTAACGCTGTAGATACAAGCATTGACATTTGATATAATGCACCTGAAATATCAAATTTATACTGACTGTTTATAAAGCCACCTTCACTATCTTGAAATGTTACTTTTAATTTATCTGGTTTTCCACTTGGTGTTACTTCTGCTTTTGTAATAGTTAATACTCTTTCTCCTTCTGGTACAGTTTTAAAATTACCTTTTAAATTCATTTTAATCATCATAATTATTTCTCCTTACTTTCTTTATTTTTATTCAATCTATATGTTATTGATTCTTCACAATATTTATTATACAATGTTGGATTATCTTCTGTAAATTTTTCAACATTAAACTTCATACTAACACTACCATTTAATTTATAAACACCATAAGACATTTTTGTTTCACCATCTTTTAATAGATTAATCATTTTATCTTTGATAGCTTTTTGTATTGTTTTTAATTCTTTTTCTTTACTTTCAATACCCGTTTCATTTTTTATTTTAATTATATCTTGTTCTAATAATTCAGCACTTTTACATAATTCATCTAAACTATTATCGTTAGATGGATTACTAGTTCTTAATATATTAAGATATTCTTTATCTAACTTTTCATCAAACTTTGGTGAAATACCTGTTTCTATATATTTTTCCCACCATTCTTCACAATATTTTATTGCGTCATCAAATGTTATCATATCGCCATTTGGCATTTCTATTAACACATCTTTTATTTTTTTAACAACCATTTTTGTATTTGTTTCGTTTGGCTCAAACATTTCTGGATGATTATAATCATCATCTTGTAGAAATGCACATATAAATAATACTCTATCTAACTTCTTTAAATAAGAATATTCACAGCCTTGTAACAAATACTCAAGTGGAACTTGATTATTCTCCCAAAGATGTGGCTTTGAACTTGTTTTACATTCAACAATCATTGTTAATGTTTTCAAATCCTCTTTTGTTGCGACAGCATCTATTATACCACCAAATATATTACTATCTTCTATAAAATTATTCCATTTATATTTATCTATATTATTACCATAATATTCTTCTATACTCATTACATTTGGAAATCTATTTCTTACAAAATCAATTAGTTTAGGTTCTATTACTTTTCCAGCAAGAGTATATTTAGAATCTTCAAAAGGAAGTTTAACAAGTTTTGTTATTTCACACCACGCACCGAAAGGTGATTGATATTTATTTAAACCAAGTACACTAGCAACACGATGTCCTGTAATTCTTAATCGTTGTTTAGGCGGTTCGGGAAGAATGATATTTTTACCATTCTCTCCATATTGCCATTCTTTAGCCATAATTATAATCCAACCTTTTCCATTTTATTTTTAACTTTAAGGTCTATTTCCATTAAATCTACTGATGTGCATTTACCACTCATTATTTTATCAAGTGTCTTTGTACCCCATTCATTATCGTTTAATTTCTCTCTAACTTTCATAATATTTTCACAAATATTTTTTATATCTTCTTCATCAGAATCTTCATGTTGTTCTTGTTTTACAACTTCTTTTTTAATTTCTTCTTTCTTTTGTTCTGGAATATATACAGGAATTTTTGGAAGTTCGCTTTTCTCAGTTTCTTCTGGAACTGAAGTTTCGTCGTCACCATTCTTTGGTGTAAAGTTTTTATAGAACCATGTTCTAAACGCCATTGTGGACGCTCCTGACACAGCTTTGTCCATTGTATCACTACCTTGACCTATTGTTGTATATGTTTTTACTACACCAGTATCTATATCAGTAAATGATGCGATACATTTTACTGTAGCTAAATGTATAGGAGGTCTACCGCTAGGCTTTATACAATCTTTATCAAAAGAAATAATTTCACTAACATCAAATGCAAAATCTAAACCAACTTTTATAGATTCTTCTTGCACGGCGTCATATATTTGGTTAATACTGTAATATTCACCACCACCTAAATTTGATGGTAATTCTTTGTCAAGGATAAAGTCTCTTTTTCTTATATTTTTTCTGAATTCGTTTATTTTTTTTGCTAATTGTGATTGGATATTTTCTTCCATATTATCATCTCCTTTTTCCAATTTTCTAATTTTATCTACTAATTGCTCGTTTTGACTAATAGCCTTTTGTAACTTTGTTGCTAATTCAAGCTCACGATCTTCTTTTTCTTTCAACTTATCTTCTAATTCTTGTTTAGTCATGTTTATCTCATCTCCTTTTACACTATTTATATTATCATATTGTACTTTATTAGTCAATGTTTTTTTATATTCTTTTATTATTTTTATTAATTCTGACTTTTTAGTTTTCTTATCTATGTTCAAATGATATTCGTCATTTGCTAATTCTAGCAATTCATCTTTTTTATATTCTTCTAGCAATCTTCCACCTGTGAATTTTATATATTTTTCATTTGTAAAGTCAATATACCATTGTTTATTTATATCATTTATTGTACATTTATTTCCGTTGTCAACAATTGGATTAGTAGGACAATTAGCAAGTGAATCTCTTCTTCCATCTGGTTTTACTTTAATTATAGTTCCACTTGGAACATTACCAGCATAAATTCTATTATTTCTTTGAAGTTCTATGTCACCATCTGGTGATTCTTGAACACATTTTTCATAAGTAGATCCTAAATGTGATATGATTTGAAATCTAAATATATCATCACATTTATTTATTGTTTCTTCAATTGGAATATCAAATAATAATTTTTTTAAAAGGGCTTCACTTACGATACTCATTGAATTACTTTTAAGACTTGGTTTGTAGGAGTACTCGAATATCTTTTTTTCTTTATTCCATTTGAACTTATGCTCTCCGCGAGTTAATTCACCACCTTTGTAATGCACTTCATAATTATTATCACCAGTTTGAACTATTTCTGCGTAATTATTTACGTCTCGCATTACAATTTTTACAATTTTATCTTCTTCTAATTCAAGTCCTGTTAATTTTTCCCAATTATGTAATACATTATGAGCTTGTTCTTTATATTCTTCATCTATCATATACATAACGGCATCTGTGTTCGCTGATACCATTTCAAGGGTTGGTATTTCTTTTAAATCATGAGCTAATTGTAAAATCAACATTTGGCCCGTGGAACATATCGAAAACCCTTGAATATTATCATACAGGGCATTGAAAGTAGCACGAAGTGTTCCTGTGTAAGCATTCAGAGTGGGAGTTTTAAACCTATTTTTAAATCATCATTTGACAAATTCAAGGGTTTTAAAAACTCCTCACTAAGTTTTCCATGTTTTGCCTTAATACGCATATCGAGTAAATCAGTATATGCTTTCTTGTCACTCTGATTTCTACTAGAATATCCATATATTTTGACTAAGTTGGGATATAGACTAGCCACATCCCAATTCTCCAATATTTTTGCCACTCCCTAATCACCTCCAATCATATTTTGTAATATATATTCGATTGTATAATGTTTAACACGTATATATCGCCAAAAAGTATTTTTGTTTATACCAAGTATCCTAGCCCACTCGTTTATTGTATGTATTTCATTAACCATACTTTGTCAAAAGCTTCCCCCATATATTCCTTTATTTCTTTTTCTGTTCTTATCTTTTTATTTCCCATTATATAATTCATCTCCTTCACATTTTTATTCACAATATAATACTTCGTTTTCCCCATATGTAAACGTAGTTTCCTTCGCACCATGTAGTCCGCCTGTACCCAACTGTATTAAACAATCATCTATCTTAAAACTAGGTGCTTCTGGTTTATAATCCAAATCATTATGTTCTACTAAGTCATCAATATAATCTAGTACACTTTGTGGTATCTTTGATTTATCAATAACATCTGGATACACATAAGCAAAATTGTCATCATGTTTTTTTCTTTTAGCTCCTAGTAATACTGCTGTCAAATTAGCATCAGTCAAACTAAGTGCATATTCTTCATCAATATTTCCAAGTCTTGCAATAATATACTTTGATTTAAATCTAGTCATTAACATATCAAATATCGGAAATAACGCTTCAACATCACATGTACAATAATATAGAACTTCTTCATATTGTTGTTTATTCCATTTGTCAGGTAAATCGAAAGGAACTGTAGTTTCTGTAATATTCATACATAAATTTCCTTCTAGTTCTTTTAATGATTTTCTAGGAATAATACAATTGATCAAATCTATTTGTGTTGGGAGCTTTGCATATCCGGTATCAATATCCCAAGCGTTACCACCATTAACTATATAATCTGCTACTTCTTTTATTTCCTCAGGTGTATAGTTATTTAAACAACATTTCAATATCCATTTATCGAACCCATTGTTGTTATATCCCATTAATATGGGGTTATATTCATCAATGAAATTTTGATAATCTTCTGGTAATGCGTTATGAAAAACTACTTTTTGTTTTGTACGATAATTTATAAAGACAAATAATGTATCATGAGCAAAAGTTTCACAGTCATATCCCCAGATTCTATCTAACAAATCATCAAAATTCATTATTTATCCTCATCATCATTGTCTATGTTATTTAAAAAATTCTGATATATATCACGCGTTTTTTCTGCTTGTTTTTTTGCTGAAATACCAGACCAAATTAGAATTACTAAAAAACAAGATATAAATCCTAATACAAAATAGAATACACTAGCAGGTATCACAACCATATTATTCACCCTCTTTCACTATTTCAACATCATAACCAAGTTCTTTACATATTTCAGATACTGTCATTTTCTTAGGTTCTTTAGGTCTTGAAAATACGTCTACATATTCAATTGGTCTACTTACTTTTATAATATCTGATTCACGATTGTTTGAACTATAGTGCATCATATCATCATTAAGATCACTAATACAATATAAACAATTACCATAAGTACTTGATGCATCATAAAAATAATTATTATCATATATCAATTCATTACCATTCCTCAATGTAACAATATCACCATTTTTTAGATCATTTTTTGTGAATGAGTGAATAAAATTAAAGTAATCACAAGATAAACCAACATACATATCCCCATTATCAGCTAATATATCACAACTGTTATCAGACACGCGAACTACAATACCTCTCCAATCTTTTATTGTTTTATCATCTACCTTATCTCCTATTTTAAATTTTTCCATACTTATTTATTCTCCTTTATATACGTTCTTCCCTTAATTATTATATTTTTTTTATTGTTATATTCGGGTTCTTTAGATACCCAAATCATTTTTGTTTCTTTACTTCTTTGTTTATAATATTGTTGTTTTTCTTTATAATTTTTAAATTGTTTTTCCATATTATTTTCACCACGATATCCTTTCTAATTTATCTAAACTAATCCTTATTCTGATATATCTTCAAGTCTTACCATCATTGGACCATGTTTAACAAAACTAAATTTTTCAACACGATCGATAATTGTTACTAATTTTGTATCTTTAATATATTCTACTTTTATAAAATTACCATTTACATGAGTTATATAATTCTCATTAAAATAAACAATATCATCTAATTTTTCGTTATTATAATAAATATCAAAATTATATAAATCTGTCATAAAATTTTCCATCCTTCTTTTTTATATACACTTCTTCTTTTCGCAGTGAATCTATCAAGCATACCAACATTGTCAATTAAATCATATACTTTTGCTAATGTTTTACCTTCACTAGGCCTTTGACACCTACCAACACTCTGAATGACAAGTCGTTCATCTTTTACAGGTGTAGCCATTATTAAATATTCTAATTGTGGTATATCAAGACCTTCTGCTACTAATGAATAACTGGCAAATAATACATTGTATTTATTATCCTTAAAATCAGCGATAGATTTTTCTCTAAAAGATTTATTTGTCTTACCATCAATATATACTGAATTCGGAGTTTTTTCACTAAGATAACGTAATTGATCAACTCTTTCTGAAATAACTATCGTAGGCTTATCTAAGTCATGTAAAATAGATAATATTTGTTTATTTCTTTCTTTATCTTGTGATATATCAGTTATTAATTTTGTAAACATTATTCTACCAGTTCTATCATATACATTTTTATCCATTACTGAATAATTAGTTTTTACAAACGTTATTTCAGCTGGTACTTGAAACATATTACTTGGTACTTCAACAACGGGTTTTCCTTCATAATAACCTATTAATTTATCTTTTGTATCATTCTTTTTTAGTTCATAAATAACATTCCCTATTAATTTCGGAATACATTGCCATAAATCATTAGATGTTTTTAGAGTAGCAGTACAACCCAATTTGTATCTAGCACTAAAATATTCCATACATGTTTTAAACTGCATCACAGATTCATCACTTACCATACAATGTTGAACTTCATCTCCAATAACACAACCAAATGTATCTTGTGGTATTTCATCTCTTTCAATAATTTTTACTAGAGTTTGTATAGTTGCAAAAACAAAATCTCCAGAATAATCACATTTGCCTTCCGTTATTCTACTTGTTGTACCATTAGTAAAATTTTTAATATAACTTTCAGCTTGTACTAATAAATCTTTTGTAGTACACAACCACAATGTTTTTTGTTTTAATTCACAAGCTGTTTGTAGTAATGTGCAAGATTTTCCAGTACCACACGGCATTATTATCAAACCATTACAGTATTTTTTGACAGCTTGTGGTACTGGTTTTTGGTAATCTCTTAAAACAATATTACTTTCTATATTTATTTTTTTACAAACAGAATAATCTTTATAATCTTCTTTGTATGGATGGATTTGCCATATATCATCGAACACACCACAAGGAAGATATATGTGATTGTTATATAATTCATATAATTTAATTGTTTTACTTGTTTTACCTAAATAAAAACCCATGCGTCTTTTTTTATCATAAGTAGGATTTTTATAAGTATAATTGGTTTTTACGAAATCAAGTATTTCTTTGGTAGGATTTATTATTTCTATTATATTACTTAAACATATTTTCATAGACATATTTATAACCATTTATTTCTATACAATTTTTTAATATTTTATAACATTTACTTGAACAAAAAGTTACATCATGCATAAAATCATTAACACAATCATATTTTTTAACAATATTATCACAATTATCAATTTTTAATACAGATTTGGCATTAAAATGGTTTTTTCCTTTCTTGTATATTCTATTATTTGAGCCATTTTTATTCCTATTCAATTTAAGCATATGTTGTGTGTTTTCACTTCTTGTAGCCCATTCAAGATTTACAACCCTATTATCACATAAATCATTAGTAACAGGATTAATATGATTCACTTGAGGCTTATTTTCAGGATTAGGTATAAATGCTTCTGCTACTAGTCTGTGAATTTGTTTATTATATTTTTTATTATTTTTTGTCAATACAACCCCTAAATATTTCTTATGTTTTAACTGACATCTACATATTTTTTGTTTAATAGTATTATATTCATGGTTCAAAATATAGGATTTAATTATTTTTTCTAATCGTTTAACTCTACCATAATTGCTTATTTGATAAAGCCCTTCAAAATCTTTAACATCTTTCCATTCTTCATTGGGCAAATCCCGAAGGTCTAGCCATCGTTCGGAATTTGGTCTTATATAAATCAATTTCATTATTGCCACCTTCCATCTATTAGGAATATTTTATTTTCTTATATTTGCACAAAAACAATCAGTTGCTAAATCTAAATATCCTTTTTCTTCAAATATTGGTTTTGCTTTTAACCAAGTTGTCCAATAAATTCCTAAATCATCAGATTTTATCATAATATAAATATTGTTATTATATTTCTTTACAAAATTATCCAATTCATCTCTTTTTTTATTAAGCCCATTTGCTTTATAATATAATTTTTTATGTTTAATATGTTTACACTCAATAAACATACATGAACCACTTTTCGCAATAATTAAATCACAAATAGTACCATTAAATTCAGTAGGAAATTTATAAGTAAAATAACTTCTTTTACTATAATAATCCATAAGTTCTTCTTCCCACTTTTTTCCTACTTTATATTGTGTTACCCCCATAATTTCACCTTACCAATGAGCTTAATTCTTTTTGAGTATCTACATTTTGTTAAAAAATTATTCATTTGATATGGGCTATCAAATATTTTTACAAATTCTTTATCATTTTCCAAATTTTTGAAATAACATTTATACATTTTATTCTCCTCGTTCTTTTAAAATAGTTTTATTATAATTTTCCATAACCATATAAGCAATACCTAAATGATTGTGTATTTTAGCCATTGTTTGTTCTCTCAATGGTCTAAAAGGCTTATCTGGATTAAAAAATTCTATAAGCGTACCATAACATAAACCGCATTCCTTCGCTAATTCTCTTATAGAACACTCTTTACTACGTTTGATATAAACCATTTGTTTATAAAAATCTGTATCCATAAACAATTCCTCCTTACAAATATAATATAACATATCTTATTTAATTAGTCAATAGTTATTAGTGATTTTGACAAAATAAAATAAATCTGTTACAATGTAACATGTGTTAGATGAGACATATCATCTACACAGCAATTATCTCATTTCAACCCACTTAAAGTGGGTCTTTTTTTTTTATTCATTATTTAATTTTATAAATAAACAAGTTCCTCTATCTCTTTCAAATATTTTATTAACTTTATATTTAACAACTCTTTCTGAAAATGGTTTTTCTAATATATTTTCATTAAAATTAAATGCCAAACATAATATTTCATCAAAATCTAATCTAGTATTATAATATAAGTTTGTTATATACATAAATAATTGATTATCTCGATCACCGCATTCAACCGATATAGGCTTTTTATAAGGCTCTTTTTTTATATCTGATTTTAAATTTGCATTTTCTAATATATATTGTTTAAGTTCAAGTGGTATCAATTTTGGATCACAACTATTTGGAGTAATAAATTCATATTTTCTTCCATTTATAATACTAGGTTCAACTACAATATAACCATCGGTTCTACAATCTATACCTGGATAATCTTTAAATATATTAGAATTATTAGCAACATTCTTAAGGTCATTATCGGTTTTAAATATCATATGTTGCCCACCACTTGGTGTTTCTTGGATACATTCTGATACTCTATAATTTGTATCGACGTCACCTAAATTTTCCATCAATTTATCATAATTATCAACACCATTTTTTTCTTTATCATGCTTATCCAAATCAAGTACAAAAATATTATTAGGAGTACATGGTAAACCCCAATTACAATTAGGACAATGTGTGTACCAATATAGAACTTGCATATAATCAGATGAACAATCATTCATCCAATTATCTATCATTGGTTTTTTTCCATTTGGTTCTATGGGAAATATTTTTAAACCTCTATTTATATAATTATCTTTTATATATTCCCATGTATTCACAATCAATCACCTCCTTAATTGTTTATCTAATGTAGATACTCATATTTAATTTAACTTGATTACATGCACGCTCCATTGATATCGAACCCAAATATACTTTATAATATTTATCTCTTATTTTAAACTCTACAATGTGATCATTTGTTTGTATTTCATTTAAGAAATCACTTAATTCTGATGATTTTTCAATTGTTATTTCATCAATAGCAGCAAATTGTTTCTTTTTTATTTCTTCTTCTTTTTTTATTTTGTTAAGTTTTTTATTTACAATGTCAAGTGCTTTTTTTTCGGTATTGTACCATTTAATATTTAAACCATGTTCATCAATATTGACACCATATTTTAGTATTTTAAATGTATTTTTGTTATAATTAGTTGTACAATATTCAGTTTCAGTTATTGTATTAAAAAAATGGCCATAAGGATCGGCATATATTCCCCAACTTTTATTTAAATTATTTTTATCCGTTTCAAATACCACGATAATATCGTCAGTAACAATTCCTGATAAATATTCATGTGCATATTCTATATCTTCGTCTTCTTTGTATGGCATAAAACAAAATCCAATACTACCAGTGTTACCTGGATGTTTCTTTTCATTTACTAACTTTTCACCGTTGATCAATTTTTCAAATTCGTCTTTACTCATAAATCTAAATAATTTCATACTTTATTCTCCTCTCCTTTTCTTAGAAATAGCAATTGCTTGCCCTTGTTTAACTGCTTTCTTGCGACTTTTGTAAACTTTTCCTGTTTTACCATAAGGGCAAGTCATTCCATTATAAAAATTTCCATTATTTTTAAATTCTTCATTGTATTCTTCACGCATTTTTTCTTGGCTTGTTTCTATTATTTGCCATTCTTCATTATTCATTTTAAAATTCACTTTTTCATCTCCTTTAATTTATTAAAATAATCTTGGTCTGTCATAATAACTTTTGCATTAACTTCTAACAATCGATAACTTGCTTCTGTTATTCCCAATGTATTTGATTTCCACATGTATCTTTCTTCAAATATTTTTTTTATTTCTTCTTTATCATCACCCAATTTAATAAAGCCTCGTAAATCACCTAACCAATATTCTGCAATTAGATAAAAAGGTTTATCATAATTAATTTTCACTTACATCAACCTCATTTTTATAAATATTTCCTATTACTTTCATTCTGATACCTCATTCAATATCTTTTTTATTAAGCCATTTATAGAATTTATCTAAATCAGTTTTATTCTCAATTCTAAATGACTTATCTTTTCCACTCTGTCTAGTTTTCAAATAAAATATAATTCCATCTCTAGTATCTAAAGTGAACCATAATCTAAAATCTAAATACTTTGGCATTTTTCTATTTTTCATCAATGCTGAACATTGTTTCCAAGAATTATGTTCCATAACATAATCAATTAAATCTTTCATATCTTGACTATTCATTTTGATACCTCTTTATCTTGATATTTTTGAATAACTAGCCATTTATCAGATGTACATTTTAATTCATTACAATTTTTACCAATAATATCTAATAAATTTGATATATCTTCTTTGTAATCATCAATTTCTTCTTTTTGTTTTTTGATTTTTTGTTCTAAATTGGCACATTTTATAACCAATATAGCATTTGCTTTTATAAGTGTTTCATCATTTATAGTTTCTTTACAAAAACATTCTTCTAATTTTTTCTTTTCCCTATTCATTATTCCTCCATCTTTACAACTAAATCTGCTTGAATTAAATCTTGAATATATTCTTCATCTACACATCTAAATATATCTTCTTGTTGTTCTGTTATTCTTCTTGTTTTAATTTCAATTTCAATAGATGTATAAGGTGCTACGTGTTTATAATAAATCATTTCACCTTCAATATCATTTGTTGTTATTTTTGATGGTCTATTCCACCAATCTTCTTGAAGTTCATATCCATATTCTTCCAATTCTTTCAAATCAATATTTTCTCTTATTTTATACATAATATCAGTCCTTTCTAACTAATAATTCCATTTTTTCTTAATATTTTTAAATCTTCTGCTAATTCCTTTTGGAACTTTTCCATATCTTTTGTAAAATCTGCTATATCCCAACTATCACACCACCAACTATCATAAGGTGTTTTTATTTTTACATAGGGGTATATTTCTGTTCCACAAAAACAACATCTTTTCAAATTTATTGATAAATCAAAACTTCCTCCGCAGCAACTATAACTTTTATAAAATGATGTTGACTTTATTTCAACAGGTCTATGCATACTATCATAATATTTACTAAATCCCATATCATTTAACAATTTAACTATTTCTTCGGTTAAATGAGTTATTTTAGGTTTACTATTTCTTAACATTGTCTATCAGTCCTTTCTTTATTCTTTTGGCATTTGATAAATATATGTTGGATTTTTTAAATCTATCATCGGACTTCCAAAGTCATGTCCTAAATTAATCAAATTAATTTTATTTTGTATTTCATCTAATACTTCTAATGCTCTTTCAACAGTTGAATATGAACCTAATATATGGCTTGTGCTTTTTGCTCTAATTAAGTATGTATTTGATTGTTCACTTATATATATTTCATAACTTCTTATTAAAGTTGTTTTATCTTGACTTCTAATCCATAATTCCATCCCTATCAACCTTTCTATTTCCAACCTAATTCATTTATTTGTTGGTTTATTGCTTTTAATAACTTCATATCTACTATTACACCATTACCATTTTTACTGGTTTTTGACATAAAAATTTCTCTTTCAAATCTATCAAATGCTATATAATCAGGTTCGATTAATTTTCTTTTTTCTTTTTCATAGCAATCAAATCCATCATTTTCATAATATTCATATCCTAGTTCTTCAAATAACTCTTTAGCACTTTTCATATTTTAATCATTCTCCTTTAAATTGTTAATTTCATCTATTAGTTCATTGATTTTATCAACTAAATCACTTGAAGATAGTTCATTTCTTTCACAATAGCATTGATTTATTTCATCATAATGTCTATCATCTATTTTTTCTATTTTCTTATCTTCTTCAATTATTTCTACATCTTCATTTAAATCTAAACATTCATTATCTATTATCAATGATAATTTTCTTCTAGTGGCACTTCCTTCAGTTTGATATGTGTGTAAGTCAACCATATTTTTACCTAAATAATAAACATTATTTTCATAAACTATTTTTTCTGGAAGTTTTTCTCCATTTGCTATTTTATTAAGCAAATCTATAATTTTAATTTTCATTCTTAACATCTCCTTTTGCTTTTTGTATTATTTCTAATATGTCTTCAATGTCTTCTTCATATAAACACATACTTTTTGAATGACAATACATTTCACCAGCACCGTCTAAAATACTTTTAATTTTATCTAATGCTTGTTCTAAATTTTTTACATAATCGTTTAATTCTCCTATTGTTCTTTTGCCTACATTATCAACTACAACTTTAGTTTGTTTAATCATTTTATTAAATCCTCTCTCATTTCTTTATCATCTAATCTTTTTTATAACCTATTATTTCTTTGTATTTTTGTAAAATTTCTTCCATTTTATTTATATAACTATACGCAAATTTATAAGCAGCATTATTTTCTTTTGGAATTTTATATAATTCACATAATTTCTCTAAATCATCTTTTTCTTTCTTTGTTTCATCTTCTAAATACTTTATAAACTCTTTTTGTTGATTTATCATATTACCATTATTTTTAGCAAATTTGTCCTTAACTATTTGTAATTTATTTATATAATGTTCTTTATTATACAACTTTATTTTCAGATCTTGATTTTCGTTTAGTAATTTTATTGTGTCATCAAATTCGGCTTGACATAATCCTGATTTATAACTTTCTTTCATCAGATTTAGTATTATTTGAACCAATTCATCTTCTTCACTCAATAATGTTTTGTCACATATATATTTAATATTTAACATTATTATCACTTCCTTCTAGTTCTTGCATTTTTCTTTCGACTTCCCAATGTGTTGTAAGCTTTTGATTTTCAATTTCACTGTCTATCCATTCTTTTAACTTATTCTAATTATCCTTTAGTTTTTTATTTTCTCCCTTTAATAGCATATTTTCCCAATTAACTTTATCTACTACTTTGTCATTATGCTCTGCATTTTCTTTTAAGATTTTGTTTTCTTGTTTTAAATTATTAAGTTCTATAGAATATTTGCTACATTGTAAGTTCTCCTCATTTAATTCTTTTTGTAATTTATTTATGTTATTTTTTAATTGTTCATTTTCTTGTTGTAATTGTTCAATTTCTTCTATTGTTTCTTTAGTAACATTACATCTGCTTTCGTATTCATCTAAAGTTGAATATATTTGTGGTTTTAAAAATTCATTTTTATCAAACTTAATCATTCTGACACCTCTTTATCTTCTAAAATAATCTTAAATCCATTTAATCTATCTAAAATCCATTTATCATCTTCCGTTGGTTGTTGTTTAATTAATTCAATTACTAAATCAATAGCATTTATTGTTCTATCAATCACTTCTTTTTGCTTTTTATTCTTGCTTTTTAATATTTGAATTTGTTTTTGCAAATCTCTTTTCATTTTTTCATATCCTAATATTCTTCTTCTCCAGTTATCAACCTTTCTTTCATATTTAGGATATAAATCATAATTTTTAGACATTATTTCACCTCGTTTAATATATCTAACATATTCTTTAATATATATCTTAAAGTTGAATTGTCATTATGTTCTTTATCTGTTCCATAATAATTTATTATTTTACTGATTTTATTAATCACTTCTTTTTGTTTTTTACATTGTTGTTCTAGTACTTTAATTTCATTTATAAGTTTAGTTTCATTTTTTCTAACTTCTTCTATTGTTCTATTATCCATATTCTTATTTCTCCTTTCTTTTATCTAATTCATATTGTAATTCTTCTATTTTTTTATCTACTAAATATGAATTATCATCATAATCATAAAAAATTTCGCCATTATCATAATCATAAAATTCATATTCTTTATTATAAAAATTATGGTGTTTTTTTAAAAATTTAATTGTATTTTCTATATGTGAAGTTTCCATATCACTTATTTTTATTTTTCTATGGTCTTTAGTTTCCCACCAATTTTCTTTATAAGGATAATCCATAATTATTTCTCCTTTTATTAAAACTTATATAATTTCATATTCTTCTTCAGTTTTACTATTTTCATATTCAATAGAATCTTTATAACAGCGATCACAACATCTAAATTTTTCTCCTTTAAAATTAGTACAAAGAGGTAATTCCATATCACCATCATTTACAATCACTATATCA
>ERZ1024491.15-NODE-15-length-41485-cov-20.777215_pt1 | contig 41485 bp, 36 predicted proteins | sample MGYA00520797_ERZ1024491 | MGnify/ENA primary metagenome ERZ1024491 (study PRJEB33242, sample SAMEA3444319) | Homo sapiens | biome: Host associated; feature: Gastrointestinal tract; material: Stool | place: Uganda | collected 2011-01-01 ...
TTTTAATCCTTGCTTTAGATAATTTACTAAGAATGTTGGTGTTGCACCTCCTGATACTACCCAGTATGGAATAAAACCTTCTTTTGGTCTTTCTAAAAACTTAATAATTGACCATGGGTTAAATACATGAGCTTTACACTTTCTATCAAAGCTATAGCCATCGTAATTTCTCTTTAGTGCTGCAACCACTGTTTCATGGTTATAGAAATCTGTTTCATACTCTTTATTTAATTCTATAGCCGCATTGTCAATGTACTCACTAAAGTACTCTTCTAACTCTTCAGTGGTATAACCTAAAAGTGCACCATAGTCGCTGTCTAAGGTTAAATCTGTCAGATTGTTAAATGCAGAGAATATAGAAGTATGAGAGTAATAAGTTACGCCTGTAATAAAGATGAAACGGAATCTGCCTTGATACTCTTTTACTTTTGAGTAAAAGCTATGGAGTATATCTCTACGAGCTAAAAACTCTTTTTCATTATTTAAAACAGCTGAGAGAGGAGTGTCATATTCATCAACAAGTAAGACTATATCTTCACCTGAGTGCTCATTCTTAAAAGCAATGTCCACAAGCAGTCCGGGTGCCTTAAGTGACAAATTACTATCATTGACACTAAAGCCTAATTCTAAGAACTTTTGTTTTAAATCCTCATAAAAATAATCGCAAAAATTTATCTCAGATAAAAAGTTATAGGATGAGAAATCTAAATGCAGGACTTTATAAGTCTTATCATGCCACAAAGGTTCAATAGCTAAACCTTTAAACTTCTCTGTTCCATGAGCAAAAAGCTCATGGAAGGTATTGATAAGAGTCGATTTACCAAAACGTCTTGGACGTGAAATGAAATAAGGACCTTTTTCATCTTTTGCAATTTGGCAAATTAAAGCTGTCTTATCAACATATATTCTATTATTGTCGATAAGATCTCTAAAATCGCATGAATTTGGCAATAACTTTGTAAATTTCATGTCATCGTCCTAAATGATTATTCTAGGCTTTAGTATAGCATCTTAATCATATTCAATTACCTACAATGTTAACAACAATAAGATAGTGTGTTCATAATAGATGAGATCCATTAATTAAATCGGCTGTATCAAAAATCGGACACACATTTCATTCTTAAAATTAAGTATTCAAAGTTTCTTTCAACAGATCATCACAAAAATATTTAAATTCTTCAAACAGTCATCAAATTATGGAACGATGATTTTCTATTCTGTAGACATTCAAAAGAACAGATACATTTTTTAGTACGACATTACGGTCAAAAGCTATACGTCATTAAAGATGACAATTTGAAAAATACTGATGTAAGAGCTTTTATGTAAAAGAGAGGATGTCTATGGAATACTATATTAAGCAAGCAATCCTAAATCTTGATTCAGATAAACCTTTAAAAGTTAGAAGTGCATTTTTAATCAAAGCTTTTTTAGACAACATATCAACTTGTAATGACTATAGAGTTGGCTCTGCAGACATCAAAGGATTTTTAGATGTCTTAGGTTGGATATATTCAGACAAACATTATTGCTCTAAATTCACACAAAACTATCTTACAACCATGTTAGAGAAGTCAAATTTCTCTCAAGGACAAATAAAACTCATCAAAAAGTACGTAACTGCAGCTAAAAAAGACATGTTTTCTGCAAACGAGTTTGAAGATCTGCTAGATAATGACGATCTTGGACCTGAAAATGATGACGCTACCTTTAGTAGCAGACGTCGTGGCTATCAATGCAAGTTAAGATATGAGCTGATGTTCAGCCTATTTAAAACAGAAGCTGACAATTATGTAAAAAACTATAAGATGTCAAAGGCCGATAGAGATTACCAAAAGAAAATAGCCAAGCTTGAAAGCATGTTTTCTTTAAACGAGATTGAAACTAAAATTCTTGAGCTCATATATCTTATCGACAGTTACAGTTGTTGCAAACTGCTGTTTGATGAACAACTAGATTTAAACAAAGATTCTGAAATTTTAGCTGCTATCTACGAAACTTCAATTTCCAACATCAAAGAGAGCTTAGATAAACTTGAGAACTATGGTCTTGTATGCGCTTGCAGAGATTACCATTTAAGTTCTTTTGCAAATAAAATCTTAAATTCTGACAGTCAAAACGTAATCGATGAAGCTTTCAAGTTCAACGGTTCCGATACGGAGCTCAAAGCAGATGAAATTGAAAAAGATAAAAACAAGCTCACTCTTTTAAGAAAGCTACTAGGATCTAAAGAGATCTGCCCTGTTAATATCCTTTTATACGGTGATCCTGGAACTGGTAAATCAAGTATCGTAGGAGCTTTAGCAAAAGAACTAAAACTCGACGTATACAGTGTAAACAGTGATGTTGATGATAACGAACAAGACAGACGTTCTAAGCTTTTAGCCTGCCAAAAGATCACTGAAAATAAAGATAACTGCCTGATTGTCATTGATGAAGCTGAGCGTCTTTTAAATACAAGCTATGAGATTAGAAATAGCAAGGATAAGGCGTGGCTAAATGCTTTTTTAGAGCAGAAACAGTCAGCTCCAAAAATTTGGATCACCAATGATGTAAGCGAAATTGACAGTGCCGTAAAGCGTAGATTCAATTTGAGCATCAAATTCTCAATTAAGGAAGTTCAAAAGAGGATCTGTATTTGGAAGAGCATTGCTAAAAAATACCCTAAGGCAAAGCTAACCTCTAGAGTCATTTCTGATTTTAATAAAAAGTATGTAACTTCACCTGCTGTGATAGAGCAATCACTAAAGGCTGCTTGTGCCTTATTTGAAAGTCCAAAAGAAATCAAAAACATTCTTGAATGTCAGTTACAGGCCAATATTACCTTGAACAATCAGAATAGAGGTTGCGGATTTTTATTTGGTCCCTTATCTGGTGGAGAAGATGCTGACAATAATAAAAACATAAAGAAAAAGACTGACATAAAGAGATTTTCAGAGTTCAACAAAGAAGCTGTGTGCTTTAAACAGGATATTGATGTTTTCTTGAATGGCTGTAAGAAACTCTCTTCTATTATCAAAAAAGGAAAGTCTAAAAAAGGCATGGGTACCATGCTCTTTTATGGTCCTGCAGGCACTGGAAAAACAGAGCTTTCAAGATTCATTGGACATGAAGTTAACATGAAAGTTAAGGTCGTAAGAGCAAGTGATATTCTTGATATGTACGTAGGTCAATCTGAAAAGAATATTGCTGAGCTCTTCTATGAACTTGATATCAAAAATGAGATCTTGGTAATTGATGAGATTGATGGACTTATTTTTGACAGAAGCAATGCCAAAGCTCAATGGCAAATAAGTCAGGTAAATGAGTTTTTGACTCATTTAGAAGAGTGTAAAGGCTTTGTGATCTGCACTACTAACTACATCGACAAATTAGATAGAGCAGTCCTAAGACGCTTTTCAACTAAGATTGAATTTACCTACGCGAATGAGAAGCAAAAGCTTGCTTTATTTGAAACTGAGCTTTTACCTTTAGCTCATGATAAATTCACTGATGAGGACAAGCTTCGTCTGTCAAAAATTAAGTACCTAACTCCAGGCGACTTTCATGTGATAAAGGCAATGCATACAGGCATTTTTGCAAATGAAGACTCACTTTGTAATTCAGTATTTTTGTCTGAATTAGAAAATGAAGCCTTACTTAAGAACATTGAAGAACATCAAGGTAAAAAGATAGGCTTTTTAGGATAGTGTTTTTGACAATAAGGCTCTAGAGGAATTTTAAAGAACACCTGTACCTAATTAAACCGCGCCACTAGACCGAGGATGGCGCTGTAGTAGACCTAGGTTAGGTGCACTGACATTCTGATAGCACAATAAGCATCAAAATCGCTTTTCCCTTAGGTGAAGCTAAACTGCAGACACCATATTGAATTGATGACGGTGTCTTGTGTAACTTCACCTTTTGTTTTAACCTCTTAGCTAATTTAACTTACGCCATTACTTAAGATTTTGCGTAAGCCTTTTGCATAGTCTCAATCTCTTTTGCTATCTCTTCTTTTAATGAGGCAGGCTCTAGTAAAACTGCATTCTTACCAAAGCCTAAGACAAAAGAAATTACTTCATATTTATTACCAGAGGTAAACTCAAGTAATAAAGAACCATCATCATTTAAGGTAATCTTTTGATCATCGCTCCACTTTCTGTCATAAACATAAGTAGCAACTTTCTTTTTAAAGAGGATCTTTACCTTTACCGGATCTGATTTTATAAAACCAAAAGTTTCATTACTAAAATCAATCTCTGGTAACTTTTCAGAGCTACGGTTGTTTAAAACCTCAACTTTCTGCATTCTATGAACTAAAAAGAACATTGGATTGTCGATGGTTTTCTCTACTTTACCAACTCTGGTTACACACCAAGCTCCAATATAGAGAGTTTCTCTGTATGCAATCAGCTTCATAGGTGCAATGGTGTATCTTTTGCACTCACCATTAACGATTTGCTGATACAGAATTTCACAGCATTTTCTTGAAGCGATGCTTTTTTCAAGATCATTCAATTCAATGTCGCAGACATCATAATTGATCTTACCTTTGGTAAAGCTATAACCATAATGAACATCGTTAAAGAAAGGAAGCTCTTCAGAAGGGAGGTTTGCCTGAGCTTGCAGAGCTGAAGCTTCAATTTGATCTCGTGTTTTGTAAGAGAGTAAATGCCACATCAGATCACTGCATAAGATCATCTTGCGCAAACCATCAGGATTGATACTTACGTGCATATCTTTAGATGTAGATGGCTTTTTTAGGCTGTAGAAGTTCTCTTTGCCTTTCTTTTTGACAACGATGCTTCCATAGTAGCTCTTCTCTAACTTATCAACTAAGCGTCCAATAGTCTGTTTAGAGCACATAAGCTTGTCTTTAAGCTCAGTTAAAGAGTATTCTTTTCCTGTAAACAGTAACAAAGAGTAAAGCTTTAAAAGTTTCTCATCTGGTCTTGCGTCTTGATCTAACTTAGCAGGCATTTTGTCTCCTTACAAAGAGATTTTCTCAAGATGAGCTTTGATGTCGGATAGATGCATGGTATAAGCATCCTCGCCCTTTTCAGCACCAATTGGATTATAGTATTCCTTGCGCAATCCAACTTCTACAAAGCCATACTTTTTGTATAAATTTTGAGCCACGATATTACTTACTCTTACTTCCAAAAAGCATTCCATGTCCTCAATTTCCAGAGCTTTTTCTAAGGTTCTATGTAAGAGTAAAGAGCCTAACTTTTTACCCTGATAATCAGGATCAACACCTATTGTTAAGAGATCGGTAGAAAACTTTGTGTTATAGATAACTGAAAAGCCTATGAGCTTTTCTACATCAAACAGGCCTAAGAGGATGTAACTGTCATCAAAACACTCAATTAAAGACTGAGCATTCCAAGCGTTTTTTTGAGTTCTAAGCTCAATCTGTTCTAATTGAGGTACTAAAGACAGATCATCTCGTGTAAGGACTCTAACCGAATATCTTTGAGGCAAGGTCATTTGAGTCTATCTCCAAATTCTATGAGCAATTCATTCCATATCGCTCTTTTTCCAGCTTGCAATACATAGACAGTGCCCTGATGCACAAGATCTGTTTTATCTAATAACAGAATGTCACTTGGGAGATAGTTTACTGAATCGTCATATGGCTTGATATCTAGACCTTTACTCTTTAGAAAATCTACTAAGCTCTGTAAGAATGGTACATCTGAATTCAAATTGATGAAAAGATCAGCGCTCTTTGCTCTTAGTTTATAAGGCAAAGTCTTCCAACGAGGGAATGATTCTTTTACATTCTCAAGAACACTCTTGTCAACAACTCTGCCGTCAACTACTGGAGCAGTGTCATTTGCTGATGGAGCTGCAGTTACAGTTGATGCTTCTTGAGAAGGTAATGGTGTTGATGTAGCTGGTGCTAGTGTAGCTGGTGCTGATGTTGCAGTTTGAGCTGTAGCTGTTGAAGTTGGAGATAAGTTTGCTACTTCTTGTGAAGCATTAGCTCTACTATCAGTAATATGAGCAACAGTTTCTGTAACTGGAGCTACAGGTGATACAGCATTATTATCAGCACCAACATTTATGGATACGGGAGCACCTACTTTAGCAATGGAAGGTTCTTCATTATGAGTTAAAGTGGTATCAACTGAGCTTGTTGCAACTTGATTTAAGGGAGCATCAACAGAATTGACTACAGTCTTAGTTAATTGAAAATTAGGAACACTCTCTACAGGATTGTTATTAACTGAGTCAATATTCTCCTGAGGAGCAAAAGGCAATTTAACGCCTTTACGCAGTGTCCAAGTTACCTGATTAGGATTAAAGATCATAATGAAATTCCAATATGGCAAAGGAGCATCAATTACAGATGCTGGCTCATTGGTATTTTACTGATAAACGTGTGCTAAATGAACAACAACTAGTTACGAAATTTGAAGGAAAACAAGATAACTCTTCTCTTAACTAGCAATGGCATGATTCTTTTGAATGAGTTATCTTGCTAAATATTACTTTATATTAAAAGAATAACTAACTGCAAAACTAAGGGACGATTGTGGATGAGGTACCATCTGAATTATAAATTGTGTTCCCTACAATATTAGATGAAGTTCCGTCTGAATTATAAATTGAGTTTCCTACAATATTAGATGAAGTTCCGTCTGAATTATAAATTGAGTTTCCTACAATATTGGATGAGGTTCCGTCTGAATTATAAATTGTGTTTCCTACAATATTAGATGAGGTTCCGTCTGAATTATAAATTGTGTTTCCTGCAACATTGGATGAGGTTCCGTCTGAATTATAAATTACAGTCGCATTTGCTACTGAAAATAAAAAAACAGAAAGAAACATACCTAACATAATTTTAATCATTGTTATAAACTCCTATAAAAGCTCAAAAACAACAAAAACAGTATAGATCTTTTCTTGCTAGGTAATAACGAATATATGTATAAATGACGTAATCAGTTAATTTCATGCAATAGATGAAGTGCATCCTTTGTAAATCAGCTATAACTAATTGAGATGACTTTAAAGACCAAGCCTTAATTTAGTATATCTAATTAGCTTAATTGCTACTTATTGAAAACAGTTACAATTAGACAAAATAACAATGCAATAATAATGAGCACTACAATTAAGATTGCAGCTTCTGAGGCAGAATCTTCTTTTTCCCTCTTCTCAACTTCTTTTTTCTTCTTCTCAGCTTCATTTTTTGCTATGGCTTTAGGATGTTTGTAGCATCTTGCAGTAAGTTTGTTGTGCTTACTATCTGAAAATTCGTTAACTAACCTTTGCTGTAACTCCAATAAGTTAGAAATGATAGTTTCTTCAGAAATTTCTCTATCAAATTCTATATTGTTATAGAAAAACTTTAGCCAGTTTTCTGAATATGGGTTAGTAAAGATATCTGAATCTCTGTACTTAGCTTTGGCCTGCTGTATCCAATCGCCAAAGGATGGATAGTTTACTTTTACTAACAAATCCACAGCTTCAGAGCCATATACCACCACATCATCTTTAGATGCTGATTCTTCAAAAACACTGTATACAGTAAAGTACAGTCCCCAGAATAAAATTGATTTAAAAGCATCCAGATCAGATGATACTTTGAGTTTACCCATCAGCTCCTTAACAGAGTCTTCATCTAAATTCTTAGTAAAAAAAGATTCTACAAGTGATTTAGTCTGTATAAAACTATCATCGTTCTCCAACTTTTTTAGAGACTTGATAGTACTCATGACGGTATCAAAATCTCTTTTAGTACCTAGTTTTAGTGGTTCAGCACTGTTAGGAATGTAATCTAGGTTCTCTTTTTCTTCATGATCTATGGGCGAAGCTGAATTCAAAGAACTTGAGTTAATGATCTCTTGAAAATCAGAAGCAGCCTTTTGGCTAATAGCTTTTGCTACACCATCCATAATGGCATCGTTTAGCTTTACTTTATTTTTAATATTCAGGTAACTATCTAAAAGACTCATCTCATACCCACTTATTCTTTATCTACTTTTGCTTTTCAGTTGTAATTTGAAAAGCAATAGATTGTTTCACTGCCCTTTACTTTTTCTGTTGCTCTCTATTTTTAGAGTTCTTAGATGACTTGTTTGGTCGTTTCTTTGCTGGTTTGTTTGACTTTGTTGCTGTAGTAGAAGCTTGCTTTGTTTCTACTTTTGGCTTTGCAAAATCTGGTAGTTCTTTTCCTAACCAACCATAGACTTTTGTAGTTGCAAAAACAGCTGCGCTGTTTGCGTAACTTTTACCTTCATCTATTACATAGTTACAGCTTGCTATGACTTTACCCTCACCTTTTGGTAAGAAATCATACTTAGTAAGAAAACCGTATAAACTACCTAGAACAGTTACAAAGAAGACAATGATTATAAAAAAGCCTAATGGAGTTTGCTCATCTACTTTTGAATTCTTTCGATACAGTTTTGAAATAAAACGTCTTCTTACCCAGGTAACAATGCCACTTGTTACCTTAACGCACAAGCCTACTAAAAATATGCCAATTATGCACCACATGATAGTTTCAAAAGGCACTAAGAATGGATGATCTGCAAATGAGCGTTCCCATTTATCCTCAAAATACACAGCGCTGTATATTGAAACTAAAATTGTGGCTACATACCAAATTAGTCTTGTCTGTTTAGGACCTACATTTTTTGCAATGTATCTTAGGTAATTCTCATAATCACATAAACACTCATAAGAGATAAAACCACCAAAACAGCCATATTCTAATTTTTTGCGATACTCGCTACCTGTAAGTTCAGCTGTAGCACTCTGATCGGCAACAGAGTCCATAACTTGTTTTAGAGCTTTGTTTTTTGAATACTGCTTGAACTTTCTTTTAACAGTCTTGTATGAGAGTTCTCCCTTTTGTTTGAAGACCTCAATATCCTTAATATCTTTTGCTAAAAGATCATCGACAATAGCAGGTCTTAAGATAGGTACGGTAGGATTACCTAAACCTACCATTGTGTATGTTTTACCGCTTACAGAAATGTCTTCAATGATGCCTGTACCTGTGTTTTTATAGACAATATAAGGATTACCATCAGATAAAGGAGAATCTCCTGATAAGTCATTTTTAACGACACTTTCTAAAGAGAACTCAAAATTGTCCTTTAAAAATTCATGAGGATATCTGCACAAAGCTTTTTCAGTTTTATTGCTGATTTCCTGATAACCATCAAGATCAGCTAAAAATTTTAAGTTGTAGTACGACTTGAACTTAGCAATACCCGTGATCTCAGATACTTCTGTTGTAATAGCAGTACCTTGACAGTTACTGCAGGTTAATAGTCCTGTACCTTTACATACTTTACACTTATGGTAGCCCCTTCCCCAACAACTAGAGCACATTACTTTTCTGGTCTTTTTAGAGCCATCAGAGTAAGTAGTAACCTCATTTAAAAAGCCTGAGCCATTACAACGTCTGCATTCAACTTTTCCTGATCCTGAGCAATTACCACAAGGTACATCACCGGTACCACCACAAGTATCACAAGGATGTGAATAACTTGTTTCTTGAGCAGGATAGTAGAGGTATGTTTCATCTCTTTTATCTACAGCTCTATTAGGATCTTGAGCAGCATATCTATCTACAAAGCTTTCCATAGCTTTTTCATCAGATGAGATAAGTCGTCTTAGGCGTTTTCTAAAATCGACATAATCTTTTACAGAGGCATGGCAATACTCACCTGTAGGCTGAATACCAGGTAATTCTCTGATGTTTTCATTGATGCTGAAATTTGCCTCAATAATAAGTTTAAACTCATAATCATTATTAATAGACTTGTCTGATTTAAAATCACTGACTTTGCAATTAAGACCATTAAGCTTTAGTGCGGCATATTTGACTAGACGTTGAGGATCGAGAGGTGCTAAATGCTTGTATTCTTCAAGTTCTGTTTCAAATGTCTTTTCTTCAGATTCTAGGATTGCATCTTCATCTGATTCCTTTTTTGAAACGGTAGTGAGCTCTGAACTTTGCTTAATATTCTTGGCAAATTCTTTTAGTTCTTCTTTATTTTCTGAATCATCACTTACAGCGTCTTTATAGCTAATTGATGTTTCTGTAACTGTTTCTTTTATTTGATGCTCTGCAACTTTACTATCAGCACTTTGAGTGTTTTGATTGTCAGCAGATTCTGAATTATCTTTATCTGTAATAGACTCACTGTTATCAGTCTGAGCAACTTGAGAGTCATCAGCTGTCTCTTCTTTTATATCCTTTTCAACAAGATCTTTATCTGAATTTTCAGTATCAGAAACTAAGCTTGATGAAGCTTTAACTTCATCAGTTTTTTCTTGCTCTAATTTTTCTTCGTTGTTTAGCATAGTCACACCTAAAAAGAATAAACAGCATTACTTTCACACAAGGCAGAAAGTAATTTATTCATTAAAAGAGATTTTGTTGTTGGGATATAAGTTTTAACTTACTTGTATTGTTAGCTTTTGTTTAATTCTATCAATACACTATACAAGAACAAACGGAAGATTTGTAAGGTTAACATCAAATAACAGGATCATTCTCTAATTTACACAGCATTTATATTGAAAGCATTTGCAAAATTGTAGGAATAAGCATCTTTTACCCCTAAATTAGGAACACCTACTTTTACCCACAACTATGCTCGAAGCCTCAATTAATATATAGATATAGTATCTGAGTATTATTAGTATGGGCTAATTGAGTATTACACATAATTAACCACCTTCTTCAAAAAGTGTTTTACGTGCTCTTTCACACGTTTTACGTGTTCTAAATTTTTAGTTAGTTCATAATACTAAAATATGCTATTTATAAAAAAATCGATGAAGCAATAACATTTATTTGATAAATCAAATAGATGAAGTGGTATTTTTGGGTTTAATTTTCGGTTATGAAAATTTGAAAAACTAGAGAAAAATGCTTGAAGTGGCAGGGGCAGAAAGACTCGAACTCTCAACCGTCGGTTTTGGAGACCGCTGTTCTACCATTAGAACTATGCCCCTGTGGAATTGCCGTAGTATTATCAACAAATTGCCCCTCTTTGTAAAGGGGCATATCAAAATAAATTTAATATTTTTTTAACAACGGCTTATATAAGGCTTTTGTTAAGCTTCACTTTGAGTCTTTTCGCCTTCACTCTGTTCTAATTTCTTCATTTCAAAGAAATTTTGACGAGTTTTATAGTAAACCACCGCAAGAATTGAGGTTATCACAGTCATATAAAGAGCATATTGGCCATAACTCTTTATCATGTCAGACAGAGGTAAACCTCTCATTGCAAAGTCACGCCAGAATTCATACTCCCATGTAAGAGGAAAACAAAACTTAACTGTATTTACCCAAGCTGGCATATAACCAGATGCTAAAAGAGATCCTCCTAAGATAAAGCCAGGTGGTACAATCAAGATCATCTTACTGCCGCCTTCACTTGGTTGAGTAGTTTTCCATGTAACAATAAGAGCTAGTACACTGATTGAAAATCCTGTCATCAACATACTAGGTAAGTGAAAGAAATAGTTGCCTTCAAATCTCATTTGTCCAAAGATGATAAGTGGAGCTGTAACAAGTGAGATTGCAGTAGTGTAGATTAAAGCATAAGGCAGAAGTCTTGCGACAAGACAGGCAAATCCATCTTCTAAAATTGCCTGCCAGCGCATCGAGACTTTAAATCTACCTACTAACATTACCGAGGTAAGGCCTAGGATAATGGATGAGAAAAAGTAGATAAAAGCACTGCAAAAGGTAATTGAAGCTGAGGATGTAGGATTATAGAGCTCTCTTTTTACCATATTCATAGGTTGCAACAGAGCCTGTACCTTTTCACTTGAAGCTTTAGCAAGTGCTGCCACTTCTGGAGCTGAGTTTTCAGCACCTAATGTAGCTATCATCTCACTTAAATTAGCAATAGCCTGACCGTTTTGCCCCAGATTTGAGTAATCAGCAAAATAGCCAATATTAAAAGTTTTGTCGCGTCTTTTGAGCTCTTTTTCTAAGTCTTTTGGGAAATAGAGTACACCGATATTTTTATCATGAGCTGTAAGATCTCGCACTGATACTGGTGAATGGTAAACCTCAGTGATCTCCACATAGGCTGAGGTATTTAATTTCTCAATTAAGGTTGTAGATAACTGTGAGCTATCAAGATCGATAACCGCAATCTTACCTTCAAACACTTCACCATGACGGGCACATACAGATACTATCAGGGTGATCATAATCGCCATCATGAATGCTGCGATATGGTAAGGTATGAACCTGCCTGAGAGCATCGCCTGAAACTCTTCATCGATGGAGGCTATGATCTTATTCATCACGTACCTCCATCGTCATACCGGTAAGAACCTCTTTTGAATCTACATAAATTCTTACCTGAAAGGAGGTCAGATCACCTAAACCGCGCTCACGGGTCATTCTAAGATCTGCAAAGGTAGGAGCTACTGTTGCAAACCTTACCGTACCTGTAAGATCTTCATCTGTAGCTACACAATGAACTTTTACTTTATTGCCTTTTTTATACTTTAGTACCTGCTCTTCACTTACATAGATATCAAAGTACTTTCTGTCAGTCTCGAGTGTAAGACCTGAAGAGTTAGGAGATACCAGCTCCCCTTGCTGATACAGGATCTTTAAGATCTTGCCATCACATGGAGCAATTAAAGTAAGACGACTGTAGTTGACCTCTTCTTGTTTTAATTGAACCTCAGTCTGCTTTAATTGAGATTTAAGATTGTCTAAAGCGTTTTGCATGTTATCAATCTCAAGTCTTTCATTCTTAATTGATAACAAGGTCATACCCTTTGCTGAACCTGTTCTCTTTAACTTTTCTATCTGCTCGTCTGTGGCACCGTAAATTGCTGCCTGTAACTTACGCAAAGCCTGAGTTTTTGTTGCACCTGCCTGGATATTCTGTGAATTGGCGCTGTCATAGTCAGACTTTGAGATACTTCTGGTATTAACTAAAGAGTTAGCTCGTTTATATTGCTTTTGTGCTAAGAGCTTTGCTGACTCTGATACGGTAAGAGATTGCTTTAACTGTTCAATCTCTTTCCATTTGGTTAACTCCTCTAAATCTACATTAGCTTTTCTAATCTCAATTTCATTTTCTTTTGAAAGAATTAAAGCCTTTTGAGCTTCAATGGTAGCTTTAGTTCTTTCAATACTGATAGCTGTATCGGTGTCATCTATGACCATTAGAACATCACCTTTTTTAACTATTTGAGATTCTTCAATGTCACGCTTTAACAGCACCCCTCCTACATTTTCAAAAGAGACATCCACTGTATCCGCAGTTAAGACTCCTGACTTAATGCTTTTAGCAATAGTGGTGGCATCACCTCTTGAACCAAAATAAATAAGAGTAGAACTAATGATGAGTAATGAAAACATGGTAAGCAGAGTCCTTAGAGCGCCTCTACTCATATTTGAATTTAACTTCACTTTTACATACCAAAATTCTGTGGCGGTACGCGTTCTTACTGGTACCTGTAACTTACAGTATGGAAAAATTGAAAAATTTTTGTACGTTACAAAATTAAAAAAGTTGTGCAATACAAAAGCTACATCTTTCAAAAAGTTATTCATATATCACACAAAATTTACCCCCTTCTGCTCAATAAGATAATGACAATTTTGTCATTATCTTATTGAGAATTTCTAAAATCGATCTATACTTAATGACACAAGTGTCATTAAGAGCTAATAAAAATGGATACTAAAAACAGAATAAGACGCAAAGATACACGTCCTGCTGAAATCGTCATGTGCGCGATGAAACTGTTTGTTGAAAATGGCTATTTTGAGACTAACTTTCAGGATATTGCCAATGAAGGACATCTGGCGCGCTCAACAATCTATCTGTACTTTAAAGATAAGAAATCAATCTTAAAGGCTGCTCTAAAAAAGAAATTTGAAGAGAATAAAAACAACTTAATCGATTTGAATCAGGATGAGAAAGATACTTTCCATGAAAGAATGGCAAAGCTCTTAACTAGGATGCAAAAAATTACCCAAGACGAGTTCTTTAAGCGTTTTTGCATCATGATGGCTGAACTATCAGCTAAAGATCCTGAAATTGCCATGATTTGGAAAGAAGAGATTTTTGACAAATTAAAAGAGATCTGGGCTTCCATGTGTGAAGAGTTCAACCTTGATCCAAAATACAGAGAATATATCTTTAATGTTCTCTATTCTGTCTTTTTTATGTCCTGTATTTCGTCTGTCTGCTTTTGTGAAGATAACCCTTTTATGGATTTTGCGTCATTTGCAGAAATTACTAAGACTGATGTTCAAAAGGCTAAATATGATTGGATGCTAAATCATGAATAAGAAGTTAATTGTTGTTCCATTCGTAATCACTGCTGCTATCTGCGCAGGCATTATGTACTCAAAATATGACGGTTCAGAAGCACTTTCTAAAGCTTATGGCAATGTTGATATCAGACAGAGCTCTCTTGCTTTTGAAAGATCAGGTCGTATTGTCAAATTAAACTTTGATGAAGGACAAAAGGTTAAAAAAGATGAGATCTTAGCTGTCCTTGATACAGAGGCTCTTAACTATCAGATACAGATCAATGAAGCTAATATGCGCCAGGCTAAAGCATCATTAGATGAAATGGTTCGAGGCTATAGAACTGAGGATATCAAACAGGCTGGAGCCAATGTCAAAAGGCTTGAGGATAACTTAAAGCTTGCAACCGTTACCAACGAGCGTTACCAGAAACTGTATAGAGCAAGAAGTGTTTCAGCTCAGGAAAAAGACAATGCTTTTTACTCTATGACACAGATTAAAGCTCAACTAGATGAAGCTTCAGCTAAATACAAGCAGATGCTAAAAGGCTATCGAGTTGAGGATATTGAAAAGGCTCAGGCTCAATATGATGGCGCTGTAGCAGAGGTTAATTACTTAAATTACCAAAAGAATGAGCAGAGTGTTATTAAAGCCCCATTTGATGGTGTCATTCGCACAAGAAAGAGTGAGCTAGGTGATATGGCTTCTCCTCAAAGCACCGTTTATGAGTTATCAGTAATAGATAAAAAGAGAGTGCGTGTCTATTTGACAGAAAAGCAGTTACCTTTAGTAAAGGTAGGCGCTAAAGCTTATATCAGTGGTGTTGACGACAATAAGGTTGAAGGAAATGTAGCTTACATCAGTGATACTGCAATGTTCACACCTAAGACTGTACAAACAGAAGACTTAAGACCTGATCTTGTGTATGAGGTAAGAGTTGATACTAATGATCCTGAGAACAGACTGCGTTTAGGTCAGAGTGTAACTGTAGAATTTTCAAAAAATAAGTAACTGTAGTAAAAGCGCAGATTAAAGAGCAAAAAGATGAACGGCATTATTGAGATTAGCTCTCTTTATAAATCCTATAAGGTACAAGGCAAGAAAGATGTAAATGTCTATAGTGATTTTTCACTAAACATTGCTGCATCTAATCATTTTATTTGCCTTACAGGACCAGACGGTGCTGGTAAATCTACGCTTTTAAAATTACTCTCAGGCGTTATAAGACCCGATGGCGGTGAAGTGTTATTAGATGGATTAAAGCCTGACAATAACAGTGAGAATTTCACAAAAGTTGTAGGCTACATGTCACAAACACTAGGCTTATATGGAGAGTTAAGTGTTTTTGATAATTTGAGGATCTTCTCAGGATTAAAAGGACTTAATTTAAAAGAAAACTCAGCTTATCTTTTAGATTTATTAGAAAAAGTAAATCTCTTGCAGTTTAAAGATCGTGAAGCTGACGCCCTCTCTGGTGGTATGAAGCAAAAGCTAGGTCTTACCTGTGCTATAGCATCAAAGCCTAGAATTTTAATTCTAGATGAACCTACCGTAGGTGTTGATCCTGTATCTCGTCAAGAGTTATGGGACATTATCTATGACTATATCAATAAGTCACAAGCTTACTGTATCTTTTCTACAGCTTATCTTGAAGAGGCTGCAAAAGCTGATATCACCTTAATGATGAATGATGCTAAGGTGGTACTGCAAGGCAAACCTACTGATATTTCTCAAAAGATGGAAGGCAGGACCTATAGTGTTGAGTTAGGAGAGCTCAACTATCAGAAAACTGTACGCGAGGTTATGTCTATCTCAGAGCGTTGCTGCAAAGACTCCCCTCTTATCGATGTCTGTCCTCGCTTGAGCAAAATAGATATCGTAACCAAAGATACAGACTGTGAAAAAACTGTTTATAACTTTTTAAAAGACAATCTAGGCATTGAGGTTACTGTAGAGAAAAGAAAACCAATTCTTGAGGATGCCTATATCTATCAGAGCTATTTAAACAGATTACAAAAAGAAAGCGATGATACAAGCTGTAGCAGTACAACTGCTGATACTTACAAGTCATCAGAGAAGAGTACTACTCAAAAAAATAAATCTTTCTGTACACCGCTTAAAGTAACACCTTATGACACAGGAGAGCCTGTAGTCATGGTCGATAAAATCAAAAAGAAGTTTGGTAACTTTACTGCTGTTCATCAATCCAGCTTTAAAGTGCATAAAGGCGAGATCTTTGGCTTATTAGGTCCTAATGGCGCAGGTAAAACCACAACCTTTAGAATGATCTGTGCTTTGTTAAAGCCTACCTCTGGTAATGTTACTGTAAACGGTTTTGATCTTAAACATGCTAAAGATGATGCCAGAGCTACCATTGGCTATGTATCTCAAAAATTCTCCTTGTATAGAAAGTTAAATGTCTATCAGAATTTAGAGTACTTTGGTCTTAGTTACGGACTTGAAATAAAACCTCTAAAAGCTCGTATTGAAGAGCTTTTAGATGAATTTTCATTACGTAAATACAAAGATATTCAAAGCGAGGATCTGCCCTTTGGTTTACAGCGTCAGCTCTCCATGGCCTGTGCTTTAATTCATAAACCTAAGATCCTCTTTTTAGATGAGGCAACATCTGGAGCCGATCCTGTAGCAAGACGTGTCTTTTGGGACAGGGTGAGTGCTTTAGCTTCAAGTGGAACCTGTGTGATTGTAACTACCCACTTTATGGAAGAGTCTGAGTATTGCGATAACTTTTTAATTCAGGATCAGGGAAAGATCTTAGTTTTAGGTGCCCCTGACAAGATCTGCATTAAAGACGGTCACAGAATCAGTATTGAGCAGGCCTTTGTGGAGCTTGTTCATAAGTTTAGAGCTCAAAAGACATAAAGGAGAATGAGTATGTTCAGATATCTACCAATTCTTCTAGAAAAAGAGTTCAAACAGATTTTAAAAGACAAATCTGTCTTTGTCTTAGCCTTTTTACTGCCAATGCTCTTAGTAGTCATCTACGGTAGTGCTGTAAGAATGGAAGTAAAGCCTGTAAAGCTGTGCATCAGCACTTATTATGAAAGTGCTTTAGAAAGAGCGATTACAGATGAGTTTATTGGCTCCCCTTACTATGAGGTAACTGTTGAGAAAAGCTTTGCCAAGGCTCAGAAGTTATTTGATGACAACAAAGTAAAAGCCCTTTTGTACTTACCAAATGATCTTCCAAACAGAGTGCAAAAAGGCAACGGTGAGCTTATGCTCTATTTAAATGGTGTGGAAGCTCAGCTCTCATCCATCTCTGAACTTTACATAAAATCTACCATCCAAAGTGCTGTTTCAAAATTAAGTAATACCAAAAGCTCAAGAATTACGGTTAACACCCACAACTGGTTTAATGAGTCAAATGAATCTGTATGGTTCTTAATGTCAGGACAATACGTAAGTATCATTACTTTAATCAGTATCTTTTTAGGTGGCTTTGTCATTGCCCGTGAATGGGACAGGAAAACGATTGAGTCATTAGCTGCTACTAATGCTTCAGCTTTTGAGATTGTACTCTCTAAAGTCATTGTCTATTACATTATGGCTATCTGGTCGATGTTTATCATCCTAGGGTTGGGTGAGCTTTTATATGACATTCCTATTCGAGGCAGTATCATAGGTTTAGTTTTCAGTTTATCTGTATATGTATTAGAGATGATCTGCTTAGGTGTACTTATCTCCTCTTTCATGAAGAATCAGTTTACCGCAGCTCAAATTGCTGTGATCATAGGTTTCCTACCTACCGTGATGTTGTCAGGTCTAATTTTTGATTTACGCGCCGTACAGCCATTTATTAAAGTTATAGGTATGATTATTCCTCCTACCTATGAAGTTAAAGCCATGAGAATTAACATGCTCTCAGGTGGCAGTGAGTTATTCTTAGTAGCAAACTTCTTTATTCAACTTTTTTGGTGTGCGCTGTTTTTCATCCTTACAGTAAGACAGGTTAAAAAGGACAGCAAATGATGAGAACTCTAATCAGAAGATCTTTGCTAAGAATTTTAGCTTTAATCAAAAAAGAAATCTTAACCATTTTAATGGACAAAAAGTCACGAGCCGTACTTTTTGCCCCAATCATCGTGCAGTGTATTATCTTTGGTTATGGTGCTTCCTACCATTTAGAGAGTGTGCCTTATGCTATCTATAATCAGAGTAATGACAGTGTAAGCTATGAGATTGAGCAGGAGCTTTTAAAAACACCAAAGTTCAAGCTCATTGAAAAGTGCCACACCATGGGCTGTTTAAGAGAGAGTGTGGATTCTCAAAAGAGTCTTATCGGTATCTTTATAGACTCAAACTTTAAGAATACCCTTCAGGCTAATATCATTCTTGATGCACGAAATACAGCCTCTGCAAATACCGCTTCTGGCTATGTCACCTCTATTATAGAGAATATTAACAATCGCCTCTATGGTAAAAGTGCACTTAACATCAACTCACGCTTTTTATTTAATGAGAATAACTACACTCGCTATACCATCTTAATTGGTATGACTTTAGCTTTATCTGTAATTCAGGTGTTATTACTCTCCTCATTGAGTGTTTCAAGAGAGAAAGAAGAAGGCTCTTATGACATGATGATCATGACTCCAGCAAGACCTTTTGAAATGCTAATTGGTAAAGCCATACCTCCTATTGTGATTGCTTTTATCCAATCATTTATCCTGATTGCAATCTGTCGCTTTTACTTTGAAATACCAATGCGAGGAAATATCTTTGCAATCTTTACTTTAATTACCATATTTGCTTTTGCTATTGTAGGAATTGGACTTGCTATCTCTACCTTGAGTAAAACCACTATGCAGTCACTCGTCGCAGGATTCTCACTATGTCTTGTATTAATTATGGCCTCAGGTCTTATTACCGCAGTTGACGGAATGCCTTATTGGTTTAAAGCTGTAGCTTACTGTAACCCTGTGTACTATGGAATTAACTCAATGTGGCAACTCTACTTACAAGGCTGCTCTATTTTTGATTTGACCGATAAAATCATACCTTTAATCATGGTGGGTATTGTTACTCTATCAATGGCTTCATATCTATTTAGACATAAGCTTGAGTAAAAAAATTTAATTTTATCCATACCTAAAAATCCCTGTTAATTAGTGTATAATGTAGCTTTCAGGAACAGCGAAAAAACGCAACCGCTCCTGAAAGCGAATGCGTCCCCGTTCTTACTGGATTTCACTCAGTGTAAGGGACAAAAAATGACCAATCCACTTTTCCAAAAAGATATCATCTCAATCTCAGAGTTTTCAAAAGATCATATTGAACTAATTCTGAAAACTGCATTTGAATTAAAAGCACATCCTCGTAATGATTTATTAAAAGACAAGTTAATCGGTGTAACTTTCTTTGAAGGTTCAACCCGTACCAGACTATCTTTTGAAACTGCTATTCAGCGCTTAGGTGGTAGAGTTATCGGTTTCTCTGATGCTACTAACACCTCTTTAGGCAAGAAAGGCGAGACCTTTATGGACTCAATGAGGATCATCACCTCATATACTGATGCCTTGGTAATCCGCCACAACAAAGAAGGTGCTGCAAGATTAGCAGCTGATATTTCACCTGTACCTGTAATTAACGCAGGTGACGGTTCAAATCAGCACCCTTCACAGACCATGTTAGATTTATTCACCATTAAAGAAACTCAAGGCCGTTTAGAGGATATCTCAATTGCCTTTGTAGGTGACTTAAAGTACGGTCGTACCGTTCACTCATTAGCTGAAGCTTTATCACTGTATAACGCAAGAATTTACTTAGTTTCTCCTGAGTCATTAGCAATGCCTCAGTACATCCTTGATGATTTAACCAAGCGTGGTATTACCTTCTCAATTCACAATTCATTAGAAGAGGTTATGCCTAAGATCGATATCCTGTACATGACTCGTGTACAGAAAGAACGTTTTGATGAAACTGAGTATCAGCACTTAAAGTCAAAGTTCATCTTAACCCCTGAAGTTTTAGCTGATGCTAAAGAGAATATGAAGATCTTACACCCTCTCCCAAGAATCGATGAGATCACACCTGAGGTTGACAATACCCCATATGCTTACTACTTCAAGCAGGCTGCAAACGGTGTATATGCACGTGAAGCTATTCTTTCATTAGTATTAAACAAGGAGATTTAAGATGTCAGACGCTCATGTAGAAAACAACAAATCAAAGCTCCTTGTTGAGGCTATTGCTAACGGTACTGTGATCGATCATATTGCTCCAGGTCAGGCAATCAACATCATTCGTATGTTCAAGTTCTTAAGCAAGAACAATCAGCTAACCGTAGGCTTTAACTTACGTTCTGGTAACTTAGGCAAGAAAGACATCATCAAGATTTCTGATGTCGTATTCTCTCCAGCTCAGACCGAGCAGATCGCTGTATTAGCTCCTAATGCAACCATTAACCAGATCAAGGATTTTAAGGTTGTAGACAAATACAAGTTAAGATTACCTTTAGAGACTGTAGGTGTCTTCAAGTGCCCAAACAGCAACTGCATTACTAATGATGAAAGAGATGCTAATGCTCGTTTTAAGATCTCAACTGAAAACGGCAAGGTGTTCATGAAATGCAGATACTGTGAAAGAGTATTTGAGCGTGAAGTTGTATTAGAGTACAACGGACTTGAGGTTAAATAATTAGCTTCAGTTAATTTCTGAATCTACAAGGAGAGCGCAGATTTTGTAAGTTTTTTATGACATAGCAATCTGCGAACATCAAAAGTCCGATTTAAAAAGTCGGACTTTTTGTTACAGCTGTTTTTCAATCTCTACAAGATCTTCATCCATCTTTTCATACTCAGCATTTAACTCTTCATCTGTGATCCTGTCATCCTGATCTGGCTCGTATTTATGCTTAGCTTCAGGTAAAGGGATATCAATAGCTTTATACATTGTTTTATAGATGCCAGCTATTTCATCAAAGTAATAACCACCTTTGTATACAGAAAGCATAATGGTATCTAGATCTTCGAGTATTCTTGATAGAGACTTGTTTGAGAACTTAAGACCATCTTTAGAAGCAGCTTCTGACTTTTCATAATCTCTAATGAGGGTGTTAAATATCATCTTTAGAGAAACAGCAATAAGCTGACAGAGGAACTTGCCATGGAAGGCACGGTCAGATGATGAGAATATACGGTCAAAGTTTAAAGGAAATAAGAACTATCTGTGTGAGAGTTTATGAAGGGCCTAAAGGCATTTAGGATTTCAGGGAATTGGATTTGAAAAGTTAAACATTACTGCTCTAAATGAAATTCAAAGCAGTAAGTTAATTAAAGATCAGCGTAAACTGCGCTGTTTGAATCAAACTCCGGAGCTATTTCAGCTTCAATTCTTGTTTTATTGAACTCTTGAACGAATTCTAGGAACTTGTCTTCTTTTACAGGTTTAGAGTAATGATAGCCCTGTAAGAACTCAACACCATTTTTTGCCAGAACTTCAGCCTGTTCAGCTGTTTCTACACCTTCGGCTACAACAGAAATACCTAAGGTATGGAACATCTTAATACAAGCTATCATGATGGTTCTTGCCTGCTCATTATTAGGCTCAAATGCAGGCCAAATTAAAGACTTATCCATCTTCACAAGATCATACTTAACAGCAGCCACCTGAGACAGATTAGAATAACCAGTACCGAAGTCATCCATAGAAAACTTATAGCCAAATGACTTTAACTTCTCCATATTGTCTAAAGCAACCTTACCGCTGCGTACTAAAGCTGTTTCTGTCACCTCAAGATTGATCATCTTAGGATCAAGACCATAGCTCTTTACGGTCTGATGTAATCTAAAAGGGATGGTAGGATCTGCTATCTGAATACCTGAGAGGTTGACCTCGATATACTTGATACCAAGTTTTTCAACTTCATTATCTTTAATAAACTGACATACCTTTGAGAAGACTTGATCACCAATCATACTGATTAGTCCACGTCTTTCTGCTACAGGAATGAAGACCTCTGGTGAGATAAAACCAAATGACTTGGTATCTTTTAATCTTACTAAAGCTTCAGCTGACTCACAGCGATTAGTCTTGGTATTGATAATAGGCTGATATACAACATAGAAACCATCTTCATCTACTGCTCTTTGAATCAGTCTTTCAACAGAAAGAATATAGTTTCTCTTATCAGCAATTTCTTTATCAACGATTAAAACTGAGTGGTCATTCTGCGCTTCATAATGAGACTGACAGAATGAAATAAGTGAGAATAAAGACTCAGCATTATCAGCACTGGTAGGGCATTCTACTGCACTTACAATATAAGTAGGCTGAATCGAACTATCCTCAATTAAGAGAGCCTTATCTGATACTTTATATCGAGCACTCCAATCGGTTAACTCTTCTTTTGAGAAGAGGATGAAACCAAAGCTGAATTCTGAAATTCTAAAGATATTACGGTTACTAAAATCAGGAATTGATTTTACTGATTTAGCAATACAATCTAAACAGGTTGATAAGCTGTAGGTTGAACGTAGTGAAGTGGTGTTCTGCATTGAAAAACAGATCACATAGAAGTTCTTATTCTCACCAAAGAGCTCATCGATTACCATCTCAAAAGCATTGCGAGATAATAAAGAGTGAATATCCTTATCCTCATTCTCTTTTGAGTTCTCAAAGGAGATGTATACAAACATCACGATAAGAGCAATAGCTAAACTTATTAATGATGCTGTTGGGACCAAATACTGATAAATAGCAATGAACAGCCATGCAGCAAAGCAGAAAATAAAGTCATATTTAATTACTAAGTGTCTGTTTTTTACAGCATAAGCTAAAGCAGCAATTGCCATTACGCAGTAGGTAGCCGACATGACATAAACAATGTTTACTAAGGTGCCGTATGAGTATGAACCCTTTACAGAAACACTGTAGTTAATATCACCAAACAGAATACCTAAAATTGCAATTATCAGAGGAATGGCTCTTAATAGAAGTTCTAGTGTTGAATAGTTTTTGACCTTTCTTCCGCGTAAATCAATATAGATAAATACATAAAAGGCCACCAAAGACAAAGAAGCAAAAAAGAATTGATGAATAATTCTATTTATCAGAATTGAAAAATATTGAGGATGAAATGAGGCATATATACAACCAATGTCGCATACAATGCAGAAAATAGATAAGCCTAAGAAACCTTCAAATAATTCGGTTGAAAGTAACTTTACTCTTCTATATTGAAAAAATTCTATTGTAACTACTAGTACTACGCATAAGGCAACTAGTTGTGTGCCATAATCCATAGTTTTCTCCGATAATCTATTGTTCTAACTCATTCTACAATATGGAAAATTTTTTAACACTAGCAGTGCAAATTTAAATCGAGGCTATCACAAAATTTTTGATAATTAAGCGAATTTTGTATAAAAAATCCTCAGTGGAACATGTTATTGCATGAATTTTCTCCACTGAGGATCTTTATATCTAAATGCTTGAAAGCGCCGTTAATAAACCTAACAGCAAAAAAGCTTACAGTTAATTTTAAAGATTATCTAGCATTCTTATCTTCAAAGTATTTTTCTTCATTACCCCATGAAGCAACACCACTTTGATCTTTCATTAAAGAAGCTGTAAATACAGGCTCTTTGATGCCCTGTTTCTTCTGAGAAATGTAGTTATCAAATGCATAGAATGCGTACTTACCTAGGCGAACAATAGCATAAAGGTTGGTTAATGCTAATAGAGCCATACATAAGTCAGCTAAATCCCATACTACTGACAGTGAAGCATATGAACCGAAGAATACCATTGCAACAACTAAGATTCTGAAGACAGTCATTACATAGGTGTTCTTAGTTAAGTACATGATGTTAACTTCACCATAGTAGTAGTTACCAATGATTGAGCTGAAGGCAAATAAGGTAATGGTAAATGACATGAAGTATCTGCACCACTCACCTAACTGAGATGATAGAGATTCCTGAACTAGAGCAATACCAGTTACATCACCGCCGATTTCATATTTACCTGATAGTAAAACAATCACTGCTGAAGCTGAGCAGATAAATAAGGTATCAACGAATACACCGAAAGCCTGGATTAAGCCCTGCTTTACAGGATGAGATGTGGTAGCACAAGCAGCTGCATTTGGAACAGAACCTTCACCAGCTTCGTTAGAGAACAGACCACGCTTAATACCAGTCATGATCACTGCAGCAAAACCGCCAGCTACAGCTGACTGAGGAGCAAAAGCGTCATGGAAGATTAAGTAGAACATCTCAGGTACTGCTGATAAGTTCTTGAAGAAGATAACTAAAGCTACAATCAGGTATAAAGTTGCCATGATTGGAACTAAGAACTCAGTTACTTTTGCAATACGGTGAGCACCACCAAAGATCACCATTGAGGTTAAGATACATAGAACTAAACCGGTGATGATGGTGTCAAAGCCCATACTGTCATTTAATGCCATAGCAATGGTATTTGACTGTACTGAGTTATAGCTTAGAGCAAAAGTAATGGTAATTAAAACAGCAAATAAAGCAGCAACAGCAGGCTGTTTTAAAGCATTGCGGATGTAGTAAGCAGGACCACCGTGGTAACCACCCTCACGGAATGGAACCTTGTAGATCTGAGCTAAGGTACTCTCAACGAAGCCTGTAGCTGAACCGATTAAAGCGATGACCCACATCCAGAAGATTGCACCTGGACCACCTAAGGTTACTGCAATTGCGATACCTGCAATGTTACCTACACCTACACGTGAAGCTGTACTGATACAGAATGCCTGGAAAGAGCTGATCTCCTTACCCTTGGTTTTATGACCAACGATACCGTGTCTTAAAACACGAACCATTTCACCAACGTAGAAGATCTGAACGAACTTGGTTTTGATAGTGAAATATATGCCTAAACCAATCAAAACAATGATTAAGACATAAGACCACAGAACGCCATTAACAGCATTAATGGCAGAATCTAAAGTGTCTAGCATTTGAGTTATATCCAGTTAAGTAAAAAATTCAGTGACTATCTATTTTCAGTGACATTTTATGTTGTTGCGCTTTTTAAGACGCAGGAACTTAATTTTTCATTAAATTTCTAGTCAAAGATTGTAAAAATCAGGTTATTGTCCCACAAAAAGCCTTTTTTACAAAGAGGGATATGAACTGCGCCGTTTTTGTTCATGCATTTTGTACACTTCAATTTACAAAATGCATGTGGTAACAGATTTTGGTGAGTGGTTAAATGAGGTTATGTTGAAAATAGGAGTTACTCTCTTAGCTATGCTGTACGTAACACCTTTTTCCTAAGATTTATATAGCTCAGAGTCATTAAGACTACACTTACAGCCCACGACACAGGATAAACTAAAAGCACACCTTCAAAATTATTGAGTACAGGTAGTGCAAATAGGATCCATAAAATTCTGAAGATGCAGAATGAGAACAGCAATACCACCATTGGAACTAAACTCTTACCCGCCCCCCTTATTGCTCCTGCAAAGACCTGAGTAAAGCCTAACATGCCATAGAATGGGCAGAAATACAGCATTGCAAGATATGCATAGTGGATAGCTTCTCTATCTGAGGTAAACAAGCTTAGAATTGGATTGTGGAAGACAAGCATGATAATGCCGATACCTGCTGTATAGGTAACTCCTATGATAAGACCACAAATGACACCTTTTTTAACGCGCTCAATACAGCCAGCGCCATAGTTTTGTCCTACAAAGGTTGCCATTGCAAGAGAAATACTCAACAAAGGCAAAATATCAAAACCGTCTATCTTAAGATAGATACCATAACCTGCGATGGTCTCGTAGCCAAAGACATTAACGCTTGACTGAATTAGCACATTTGAAAAACAGATCACGGTGTTCTGCATTCCAGCAGGAATGCCCATACGAAGAATTCTCACTAACATCTGCCTATGGAAACGGATTGCTTTTAAATAGACTCTGCATTCATTTTTTGTAGTCATAACGTAGTGTAATGAGAAGATACAGGCTAAAAGCTGACTGATGTTAGTGGCTATAGCAGCTCCTGCTACTCCCATATCAAAGACAACAATAAACAGTAAATCTAAAACTACATTGATAACTGAAGCATAAGCTAAATAGAGCAAAGATCTTTTGGAATTACCAGAGGCATTTAAAATGCCTGCAATCATGTTGTAGAAGATGGTGAAAATAAGACCAAAAGAGTAGATAAATAAGTAGGTAACAGAGTCATCTAAAATATCTTTTGGAGTATTCATTGCCTCTACCATAGGCCTTGTTAACAGCGCACACAGCACGGTTAAAACCACACCCACAACAAGTGAAAAAGCTAAAGAGGTATGCACTGATCTGAAGACATTACGTCTGTTTTTAGCACCTAAACATTGAGCAATAACAACACCTGCGCCAACTGCTATACCCTGACAACCTGAAATAATTACTGTCACTATCATGGAGGTTGAAGATACTGCTGCTAATGCCTGTGATCCTACGTAGTTACCTACGATAATTGAATCAACAGTTGAATACATCTGTTGCAGGAAATTGCCTAATATCAGAGGAATAGAAAAGAAAAGCAAGATCTTAAAGATATTGCCTTCTGTCATGAGTGTGATTTTGCTTTTTTGCTTGTCAGTCATAGTATTAAATAATCTTTTTTTGATTATTGTATGCCAATTTGCAAAATAGTCACTAGTAGGGCACTAATGATCAAGGATTAGACTTGAGACAACATGTATTGAATGAGGTTAGTTTGAAATGTTTTCAGTATTATCTTGAGAAAGATGTTCTAATATTTCATTAGAATATTGCTTAAATTTCTCCTCATCATCGACCATAGCACTTAATGAGGCTGTTAACTTTTCAATTTCATCAAGATCTTCTGACAACATTGGATGAGTATTCTTCAATTGATTTATATATACAGTCCAATCATCAAAGATTAGAACTCCTATCTTTAATCATGTACTCTTTTTCTTTACTGAAAGTTTATCATAAAGCATCAAGATTTCATTTTATGAATAAACTGTAACCATGTAGAAGGCACAAATTGTATAAGTTCTTGAAAAGTTGACATTTATCTTCTCCGTGAAATAATTACGGCACAAAATACAACCTAAAAGCTAAGAAATTACCATGCAGACAGATTTAACCAATGGAAGTGTTTTAAAGAACATTGCCTTATTCTCACTTCCTTTCTTTTTATCTTATTTCTTACAAACTCTTTATGGTTTAGCTGATCTTTTCATCATAGGTCAGTTCGATGGAGTAGATAGCATTACAGCTGTATCCATTGGTTCACAGATCATGCATATGATAACTGTCATGATTGTAGGTTTATCTATGGGCGCTACTGTATGTATTGCTCAGGCTGTAGGAGCTAAAGATAAAGAGAAGTTAAGATACTGCATTGGTAATACTGTCACCGTATTTTTTATTGTATCTTTGCTCCTTACAGGATTGTTGCTGTTCTTTACTGACTTTATTGTAGCTGTAGTAAAAACTCCAGCTGAAGCTGTAGCAGGCACCAAAGAGTACCTTATCATCAGCTTTATCGGTATTCCTTTAATCACTGCTTATAACATTGTAAGTTCTATTCTAAGAGGCATGGGTGATTCAAAATCCCCTATGTACTTTATTGCTATAGCTTGTGTTGCCAATATCATTTTAGACTATGTATTTATCGGTTATTTTAAGTTAGGAGCAGTAGGTGCAGCCTTAGGTACTACTTTATCTCAGGGCATTAGTGTTATCTGTGCCCTCACCTATATCAATAGAAATAACTCAAGCGACTCATTCTCTTTTGCCTATTTAAAATTAAAAGGCAACATTGCCAAAAGATTATTACGCATTGGTATTCCTATCTGCGCTCAGGACGGATTTATTCAGGTAGCCTTCATGGTGATAACCGTCATTGCCAATATGCGTGGTTTAACAGATGCTGCAGCTGTTGGTATTGTTGAAAAGCTCATAAGCTTTATCTTCCTGGTACCATCTTCTATGCTCTCTACAGTATCAGCTATGGGTGCTCAGAATATTGGTGCAGGTAAAATTGACAGAGCTAAACAGACCTTACGCTATGCTATCTACATTACCTTTATCTTTGGTGTGATTGTAGGAATTCTCTTCCAGTTTATCGCTGAAAACGCCCTTGAACTGTTCACTGAAAATCATTCTGTAATCGTCTCAGGTGGTAAGTACTTACAGGGTTATATTTGGGACTGTATGTTCGCAGGTATTGCCTTTAGCTTCAGTGGTTTCTTCTGTGCTTTAGGTAAATCAGAAATTTCTTTCTTGCATAACTTAATTTCGATTGTAACTTTAAGAGCTCCCGGTGCTTATGTAGCATCAATCATGTACCCTACAACCCTGCTGCCAATGGGTCTTGCTACAGCTAGTGGCTCCTTGCTCTCTGCAATTATCTGTACCATTGCTTATAAGGTTATAGCAAAGAAACTCTAATCTTAAGCGCATATTGATTTAGTAAAATATTTTACTATTACAGGTAATCGTATGCACACTCGTGAAATCGTCAATGAGATAAATTCTCTTTTAAATCAGAGCACCTATCTTTATGCGCAATATGCGCAAGAGAACAGAATCTCATATGTAGAGATGATGGTGCTTTATGCCCTCTTAAATACAGATGCTCCTCTTACTCAAATAGAACTGGGTGCTTACTATGTCATCTCTAAGCAAAGCTTAAACTTTGCTGTAAAAAAATACAAAACAGAAGGTTTCATCCTTACTGTTCAGGATGAAAAAGATAAAAGACAAAAGTATTTAAAACTTACGTCTTCAGGTGAAAAGTACGCACACTCTGTTTTGTACAAAATGATGAAAATCGAGGATGAAGTCACTGCTATTTTAGGAGATAAGAACAAAGCCATCATAGATGGACTTGAAATGTACAACATGCTGTTTGAGAAGAGACTTAACAAGAAGGATCAATAATCTTATGTTTCACGGTTACGATTTAAAACACTTCTTTAAATTCATCATTCCATCAATTCTTGCCTTTACCATTTTAGGCGTTTACTCCGTTGTTGATGGATTCTTCATGGGCAATGCTCTAGGTGATGCTGGTGTTTCTGCTATTAACATTGTCTTCCCTGCTGTAGCATTAACCTTTGCTCTAGGCTCAGGTATTGGTTTAGGTGGTGCTGTAATTTGGTCTATTGAATCAGGACGTGGCAATTTAGAAAAAGCCTATAAGAGTTTAAAAGTTGCCTTAATCTTACTGGCTCTCGTCTCTTTAATTATCACCATCGTGCCTTTTGTATGGATGGTCGAAATTCTTGATGTATTAGGAGCTAGAGGTGATGTTGCATCTTATGGCAAGATTTACTTATGGTACATGTTTGGTGCTGCCATTATTCAGTTATCAGGCTCAGTCTTTGTACCCTATGTGAGAAACAATGGCGGTGTAACCTATGCAACTTACTTCATGGACATTGGTTTTGTCATGAACATTGTTCTAGACTATGTACTCATCATGCTCTTTCCTTTTGGAATTCATGGTGCTGCCATCGCAACTTTATTAAGCCAGGCAGTTACTATAGTTGGCTGCATCTATTACATTAAACAACACCAGAAGCTAAAGCTTTCAAAGCATGTAAATGTACAGAAAACCTCACTTAAGATCATGAAAATTGGTATTGCGCCGTTTGGTATCAATATGTCACCTATGGTCTCTATCTTTTTTATGAACGCTATTCACTTTATTATGGCGGAGCTTTAGCGGTATCAACCATTTCTTGTATTGAATTCATACTCTTCTTTGTATACTGCGTTCTTCAAGGCGTAGGCGCAGGTACTCAGTCTTTGATGAGTAGATTCTATGGAGAAAGGAGATTTACTGACAACGCAATTACAAGACGCCTGTCCTTGTTCACAGTGCTGTTTTTAGCAGCTGTAAGTATCGTCATCATTTTTGTTGCAAGAGATAATTTAGGCAATTTATTTGGTACTTCTGATGATGCAGCACTTGAGATTGCAATTGCAACTCCAGTGTTCTTAGTAGGTATGTTCTTTTATGCTTACAGCAGGATCTGCTCAAGTGCCTTTTATTCAACTGAGCGTGAAACCCTATCTTAGGTCTGCATTTATGCCGAACCTATCATGCTAATCGTTTTACTTTTGATTATTCCAAGATTCTACTCACTTACAGGTGTATGGTGGTGTATGGTGTTATCGCAAATTCTTACAGCATGTATCAGCTTTTATCTAAGTAAAAAGACCCATGTAAAAAGAGATAGGAGCAAAGGAGAATAAAACAGTAGAGCTTAAAGGAAAGTTTTAATAAGAACTGATAATTACTACAAGGCCAAGCAATATAGCCTGACCTTGTGATTAAATTACTTTAATTGAGAAATCTTTTACTTTAAAAGATTGTCATCTGTAAAGTAATCAATACGCATTGCGTGCTTTACTTCACTTAAAGTCTGAGCTGCAGTTTCACGTGCTTTAGCTGTACCCTGCTTTAAGATCTCATAAACATCAGGAAGTCTCTTTTCCCAATCATTGCGTCTTTCACGAATTGGGCGAAGTTCTGTCTGGATAACATTGTTTAAGAACTTCTTAACTACCATGTCACCTAAACCGCCACGCTGATAATGAGCTTTTAACTCATCTAGGTTCTTGTAGTCAGGTAAGTACTCAGCAAAATACTCATCCTTGCAGAATGCATCAAGATAAGTAAATACAGGGTTACCTTCAACATGACCAGGATCTTCTCTACGCAGGTGAGTAGGATCTGTGAACATAGACATAACTTTCTTTTTGGTGTCTTCTTCAGTGTCTGATAAGTAGATGCAGTTACCTAATGACTTACTCATCTTAGCTTTACCATCGATACCTGGTAATCTTAAGCATGATTTATTAGTAGGTAATACAATCTTAGGCTCAACTAGGGTCTCACCGTAAACTTCGTTGAACTTTCTTACAATTTCACAGCACTGCTCAATCATTGGCATCTGATCTTCACCTGCAGGAACTGTAGTTGCCTTAAAGGCGGTGATATCTGATGCCTGGCTTACTGGATAGCAGAAAAAGCCTAATGGCAGACTTGTTTCAAAATTCTTTTGCTTAATCTCTGCTTTTACAGTTGGGTTACGCTGAACACGAGATACAGTTACTAAGTTCATATAGTAAACAGTAAGCTCAGCTAACTCAGGGATCATTGACTGAATAAAGATATTTGACTTGGTAGGGTCAATACCGCAGCTTAAATAATCTAAAGCTACCTGCATTACATTCTGGCGAACTTTTTCAGGATTATCAGCATTGTCAGTTAAAGCCTGAGCATCTGCGACCATGATATAAACTTCATCGTACTCGCCTGAATTTTGCAGACTAACGCGCTCTTTTAATGAACCTACATAATGACCTACATGTAGGCGGCCAGTTGGTCTGTCACCTGTCAAAATAATCTTTTTCACAATAATCTCCGTTTATTTATTCTTTTGAAAGTTGAATTCAACTTTGAATACGACTTAACCAGATCTTAAATAAGAGGCTGTTTCTGTGTACTATTTTACTAATACAAAAAGGAGTGGTAAACACTTATCAAAAACAGCCCATTATTATGCATGATCTTTAGGAAAGATCAGAATATTAAGCACTGACTGACATGATAAGTGTGAACTCAGAAACAAAAAGATGTAATTAGTAAGAAATAACTAATTATGATTATTCTGTTTAATAATGGCTGAATGTGTAGTACCTGTAATCCCATATGTTCCATTAAAACATCCAGAATCGGCCTCTTTTATAAAGTTTTTCAGTTGAGGATCGTACATATCAGCTCAAATTATTAAATCATCAGTAAACTTAGCACATTGCTATTCAGATTCTATCTCTCTTAATGATTTTCCTTTTATATTTTTCCATACTGCAGGTCCGCTGACACTGTACCCGGTTACGAAATCAGCAGCTGCAGAAGAACTTGAAAATAATATATCCTCAGTCGTAATGTGCTCTTCGTTGACAAGTCCTGATGCTATATGTTTTTCACGAATAGCCTTCATGCCTTTTGACAGGGATTTCCCAAACGTCTTCTCGTTAATTTTCGATCCTTTTAGAACGACAAATCCTTCTGAAGTTATTTCTCCAACGGCATCAGCAGTACCGGTCTTAAGATAAAGAAGATTTTCATTTCTGTCATGCTGGTGCGAACTGTCATGGCGTAAAGGTTCTAATACTTTGTATCCCATAGCGTTAACAAGAACCTTTATATTGTCCAGAAACTCTTCCATTGCAGCAATCTGAGATTCCTTTAAAACAGTATTCTTATATGTGATTTTTGTAAGAACTTCGTAGCGCCTACTGTTTTTTGCTATCTCAACAAGCCTGTTCTCAAGATATCTAATCAGGGCCTTGTTAAGGTCACGACCTGTAAAAATGACTGCTGTATTCCAGTAATATTTTTCTTTTTCTGTAGCCGCATCTCTAAGATGCTGCAAAAGACGTTCTTTGACGTTCTCAGCTTCACCTATATAAACTGAGTCTTCATCGTTTTCCTCATCTTTACAGAATAAAAAATACACTCCAGGTTCCTGAATATCGTCTCTTTTGCAGTCGGAAACTTCTATTCTTGGAATTTTTATTGCCTTGCCGTTCCAGTTGGATAATTCGGCTGTAACGATGCTGTCAGCTGATCCGTTGACAAGAAAAAGTTCTATTGATTTTCCGTGCATAACAGTGTTCACCTACTCTATAGTTTGAAAACTCAGATTTATCCTTTTTTTGACATCAGCACCACAGTCTCCACATGCAAGGAGGAAATAGATTCCATATCAAATAGTTATTTTTTGCACATAAAAAAGTGTACACAAACATCTCAACTACGAGTTAATATGGTGTCATAGTGAACATATCTGCTGTTTTAACGTTCATCAGATATTGCAGATTCAGTTTTGGCACATGCGTGTGCCAAATTACCCCATCAACGTAAACTGCTACAAAAAAGATCAATTCGGAACGCACTGCGTTCCAAGTTGGAAAAACGGCATAAAACTTACGCATATTTCTCAGTCTCAGAAGCAGCTACGACTATTTCAGTCGGAAATAACATGTATTTTTTCCGGTACCCTCGCGCTTTAATTCCCCCGATGCAACCATATTTCTAAGAGCACTTTCAACTGAGCTTATACTTAATGAAGGACATTGTTCTCTGATATCCTGTTTTGTAAATCGGCCAATTTTATTCTGAGTTGCCATTCTTACCTTTTCTATGGCTGAATGTTTTGTTTCAACAATGGCAAATCTGTCAGCAAAATCTCTATAAGCTGAAAGAATAGTACCAAGAAGGTATTTCACAAACGGAATAGGATCGTCTTGTCCTTCATGCCAGCCATTCTGCGATGCAGCAAGTGCATCATAATAGAGATCTTTATTCTTGGCTATTTTGGCCTCTAATGAAATATACTTGCCAACGTAAAATCCGCTCCTGTAAAGAAGAAGCGTTGTCAGAAGTCTGCTCATTCTGCCATTACCGTCATTAAAAGGATGAATGCACAGGAAGTCATGAATAAAAATTGGTATAGCAATTAACGGCTCCAGTTCCATATTTCCGATGACGCGATTATACTCTTCGCAGATACGATCCAGAGCCTCCGGTGTTTCATAAGGAGCAAGAGGTATAAATAGTGTTTCTGTATGTCCGTCAGGATATGTTGCACTAATATAATTCTGTACCGTTTTTGTCCTTCCTGCTATAGGGTTATTCATATGGCTGTACAGGATTTTGTGCAGTTGCAGAATGTAATTTCTGGTAATGGGGATTGCATCAAAGCTTTCATGGATAATTCCCAAAACATCTCTGTATCCGGCTATTTCCTGTTCATCACGATTTTTAGGAGTAGTTTTTTCTTCGACAAGTTGTCTGATGCGGGTACTGGTGGTTACTATTCCTTCTATGGCATTTGACGCTTCTGTACTTTGAATTTTCGCTATTTCTACCAGTTTTTCCAGCTCTTGAGGGCGTTGTTTCAGATACATTTCCTGCTTTCCGGCTTCACGATATATAGCCGCAATTAATCCAAGAAGCTCAGAATCCCACTTTTGGTCTTTGATCAATGAATAATTAAACTGTCGCATTCCCCTACCCCTTTCCCTTAAATTATAGTATAAAAAAAGGGAATAACGTAAGTAATAAGGGAATAAACCAAACTTTTTCAAAAAAAATCTTACCCAAGATCTTTAGCAAAACGCCAAAAATCTTATTTAAAATTAATGAGTTATTTTAAAGCTCTAAGTTATTAATCGTAAAGATTAGTAGCCTTGAGTTAAGATCTTTAAAAATTTGATATACAAAACAATAAGATAGTTTTTTACCACTGGTTAAAAAAGGTCTGATTTAAGGCTTAATTTTCCAGAAAACTGGACGATTGAAGAGAAATGACCGATAAGTTAGTTAACTTACTGATTTAGATAATAAAAATTTAACTTTCCTTGATATAATTAACCCGTATTTTGTCGATCTAGTTACATAACGAAATAAAATTTAAGGAAGTACCGCATAAAAACGGGCTTCCTTCTTTTTTGTGGTATCATAGTTACATATTATTATGTAACCATATAAAGTAATGTTATGGCTGTTATAGATGTTCCTCAATTACCACCTTTGTTGTTCAATAAGAATGGCAAGTACACTTATGTATGTACTTATAAGAACCATTGGGATCCTAAGTTAGGACGTTCTGTTAGAACCAAAGGAGAGAATGTTACTGTTGGCAAGATATTAGGTGGTGAGCTTACAGGCAGGATCATCTGGGCGGAAGACTTTATAAAACTGTTTCCCATACTTTCTGTGTTAAAGACAGAAAGAGTCGTTGATAAATTTAAATCCAAAGGCAAGCTTACACGTTATAAACTTGAGTTCTCTCAGGCTGATGAGCTTGAAGACATCGAAGACAACACTTTATTCGTCAGAAAGGCAAAGGATCTTAGAGTGGTCCATGCTGGAGCTACCTGGCTACTTGATGAGGTTATAGCAGATACACCATTATCAAAAGCACTTAGAGATACCTTTAATAGCTACAATTCAACACAAAAGCTTCTGTCTTTGGCTTATTTCAAGATATTAGAGCCTGAAAAGGCAATGTACCTGTATGAGGATTTTGCCTTAGCTACAAGACTTCCATACCACAGACCTTTAGACATAGGTTGCATTACCAGGTTCTTACAGCATGTTGACTCAGCAAAGCTTGATAAATTTTTTGAAAAACTCAATCAGTATTGTATTTATGAAGAGGAAAAGCAGAAGAATAACGTCTACTACGCTCTGGATTCAACCTCTATCTCCACCTGTGCCAAAGAGCTGGATTTTTCTGAATGGGGTCATAACAAGGATGGTGATTTGTTAAAGCAAATCAATATCGTAATGCTTGTAAATCAGAAAACAGGCTGTCCTTTGTATTACAGAGTCTATTCCGGAGCAACTCCTGATGTATCAACTGTATCACACCTGTTAAAGGAATACTGTCGCATAGGATTTAACCGCAGTGCGATCCTTGTTGCTGACAGAGGTTATGGCTCTGTTAAAAATATTCACCACCTGTATCAGGATAACCAGAGTTTCCTTCTTAATATGCGAACCTGCTTTTCCATCTGTAAGAATCTCATTGTTAAGAACCTAAACGCTCTGCTTGATGACTGTAACTATAGTCTTTCACTTAGTCAGAGCGTAGTAACGGAGAAATTAAAGTGGAACTATCCTCTAAACTGTAATACCAATACTAAAAGAGCTAGACTCAAGGGAGATATGTATGTGCATATTTACCTTAACCATGAACTTCGCAACAGCGCTGAAGATACATTCAGAAGTACTCTGGCTAAGCTTCTGGATAAAAAGAAAACTGATGAAAAGTCTCTTACTCAGGAAGAAAAGGATTTCCTTGAGAAACACACCTCCACTGATGACAACGGCGGTGTCTTTGTTTCCAGCTCAGCCAAATTTGAATATATGCTAGGCAAAGGATTCCGTGTTCTTGTCTCAGACATCATCTCCGATCCTGTTGAAGCAGACAGAGCTTACAGAGAACGTAATGAAGTTGAACTAGGCCTTAGAAAATTAAAAGACTTTACCGGTGCCAGAAGACTGCATATTTCATCGTCAAAAACTCTTACAGGAAAGATATTCGTTCATTTCCTTGCCTTCAGTATTCTCTGTATGCTCAGATGCAAGATTGTCAAAGCCAAAGATGAAGGTAAGAGCTTACCTTATGATTCAACTGTTAAGATGCTGTCTGCTCTGTCCAACATAACTCAGACCATATTCCCTGATGGAGGCTATTTCTCTGAGGTTGTAGGCAAGAAGAAGGACCTTTTAAAGGCACTTGATATTGAATTGCCTGAATCTGAAATGAACGTTGTTTATGAAGAAGATGAAAATGCCGAAGATTACGTCGACGACTAGTTTTAGTTAGGCAAAATAAATCCAAAGATCTGTGTCTGAGGATTTTTTTATCCATTTATATTATATAGTTACATAAAAAAGTAACAAAGAATGGGGTACTTGCCTTCGGATAGTCATACTCGACCACGGTCAACAAATCGCCGACCGTGATCTCTGTATCAAGTTCTTCTTCTATTTCACGTTTAAGAGCCTGCTGAGGAGTCTCTCCCGGCTCAAATTTTCCTCCAGGAAACTCCCAGCAATCTATAAACTCACCGTAACATCTTTGCGTAGCGAAGATTTTATCTCCGTCCACAATAATTACGGCGACAACATTAACAACTTTCATAGCCCCTCCCACCAATCAGGATCGCCTCATCTTAAGTGTCCTTCTCAAAAAGGGAAGAATAGAGTTAACCATGATTGCGTTTATTTTTCTCTGCTGTGCAGATGATATTGATTCCTTACGCTTGTTGAACATATCCAGCAAGAACTGATAATCGTTTCTGCCATCAAAATCGTTATATGAAGTCCCCGGAAAAGCGCCCTCCTCATACAGATACATGAGAAGTTTCCGAGAAAACAATCTCGAATCAAGGGTGATGAACTCCCGGTCGTCAAAGGCATGCAGTAATTTGAACATTCCTTCGCGTACGGAGATTTCTTCATCCAGGTCGTCACGTTCAAACTTCCTGATGCAAGAGCTGCCAATAGGATAGAGCTCATTCCCGTTATAGCGGTTCTGGATCGTGTAAAGATAACGAAGCCTTTCTTTTCCGCAAATACATGCGGATTCTAATTTCCGATCTTCTTCACAATCAACGATATCCCACTCCTCAACGGCAGAAGCCCAGTCACTTGCCTCCGAGCTCTCGATGACAGTCCTTATCAGGTTTTCTGCATACACACTTGCCATTGAAGCCTCCTTTAATAGTATTCCTCGATATAGCTGTAGGCCTTATCGAAGACCTCTTTGTCCTTGATCTTGTACTTTACCCACACCACGCTACGCAGTGCCTTCTTAACCTCCTGGCGGCCGCCAGTTGTGTTCTGACAGCCATCGAAACGAACGATCTTAACGATGTCATCAATGTCGGTGACAATGCGTTTGTAAGTTCCCCATCACCATAAAGAGATAATTTTCAATTTGAATCATAATAACTCCTGTTAACGAAACCAATTAGCAGGAAAGTATTATGCTTAAATCAGAGTTCCATCTATATTTCAAAATTGCTGATGACTATTTAGCTAGTGGTTATTCATTAACTAAGTATTACGATGTTGGACTAGAGCAATTTTGCTTGAAGCATAACTTGGATATTCATCAGTTACTTTCAAGAATTAGATTCGCCATATTATTTCGTTTTATAAACAAAACTCTTTCCTCAAGATTAAGCTTTTTGAATAATTTAAAAAAATGGGAACAGATTTATGATGAATATAGAGCAAGCGGACTTCCAAAGAATAGATTTCATGAATTAAATAACCATAAAATTGGTGTTTCCCATTCCACTTTTTTTGAATTGCTTCGAGCTATAGAATTTAAGAAAGCGTGCGAATTCCAAATTTGATTCAACTATTTTCCACTAAAACTGCATATTCATTCTCTTAAATTTAAAATTCATTCTTCCATTTAAATTCACAGCTCTTTTATTTTTGTTCATCATTCCCGACCTGTTTTGCTATCTTTATAAAACTAAATTTCATTCCATTATTTTTGTTCTTTAATCCGATATTTCTAATCCATAAAAACACCGAAAAAATCTCACCATTATCTTAATTATCGGCAGTAATTTTTTATGAGCTTGTTCGATTTTTTACGGGGGCGTTGCAGAAATAATATTTAGTTAATTCAATATGTTAAATTCTTAAGAAATTAGCCGTCATTGTATTTAACGCAATATCGCGTTGATACAATGGAGACTTTCTTATGGAAGTTGATAAATTAAAAGGCCTATGTCTGCATGTTCTTTGCGGATACAAGCATAGAGACATTGCTGCTAAATTTAGCATCTCAGCATCATTAGTATCGATAATAAAACATCGACTAGCTGATGCTCAATTAACTGCTAGTTCAGAGGCTGTAAGCAAGGTAACAGCAATGACCGACAAGGAATTGGCTACAATTGTATATCCAACTGCAATTGTGGAGCAGCTAAATGAGGATAAGAATATTAAGGTTGGAAGACCTAAAGTAAATACTCTTATGCCTGATTTTAAAGCTATTGCAAACACTATACTTGATTCTCACGTTAGCAAGAAGTTCTGCTATATAGATTACCTTTCTCAATGTGAGTCACAGCAGTTAGCTGCGATATCTAGAAGTGATTTTTATGCAAAACTCAATATTGAGATGAAGAGGATCAATGGTCCCAAGGTTTACATGCCTCAAGAGCATCCTTATGGAAATGAAGTGTGCATAGATTTTTGCGGTGATAACTTCTATTACTATGAACAAGGTGAGAAAAAGAAAGGTACCGTCTGCGTCCTTACTTGGAGTGCTAGTTACTACACTTTTGCCATAATAATTCCATCTCAAAAGACCGAGGATACTTGCTACGCTGTAGGAAAAGCTTTTCAGTTTTTTGGATATTTACCATTGATATTGCAATGTGACAATTGTAAGAGCATGGTTACTACTCATAAAACTGGAGCTGAAGCCCTTTTTAATGAATCCTTTAAATACTTTGTTGAAAGATTGGGGATGGTTCCAATAGCATCAAATCCGTATTCACCATCGCAAAAATCATGTGTTGAGGCAATGGTGGGTATGGTGCAAAGAAATGTGTTGCCTCGTATACCAGATGATCCTAGCAAGACCATATTTGAAAATAATGCGATGCTGATGGAGCTAGTTAATGAGCAGATTAACCGAGCTCCATACAGGTCAGACACTGATAAAACTAGAGAATTCCTGTTTAAAACTTATGAGATTTCCAGAGCCCGTAAGTTTGAAGGTATTATTCCCGTCTTTTATCGTCGCCTATCTTACTTAAGAGTTGATTCCAACTATCGAGTAGAGATTGATGGTCATAAGTACAGTGTACCATTCAAGTACGCCACTAGATATGTAACAGCAAATATAAGTGGCAACATTATCACCATTATTTATGAGGGAGAGGTAATTGCTACTCATACTATAAGTTATGACGGCAAAGATACCGTAAAACTTGAGCATATGCCTGAAAATCACAGGTCTGTAGCGGAGAAAAAACTTAAATATCCAGATGTGCAAAGCATAATCAATAAAGCAAAGAGCCTTAGCCCTCAATTGGAACGTTTCTGCAATGCAATGATAAAGAACTTTGGTTTTGATAACGGTAAAAGAGCCTGCATTAGGATCATCAATTGCTATGTAAATAAATCAAAATTCCCTCCATTTATTATGGATGAGGCAATAGAGCGACTTTTTATTAACACACCTGATAAATGGAACAGCAATTATTTACTACAAATATTTGATGAGGTTCGGGATGAAGTTAGTGTTAATGGCTCTTATGAACATCAAACTACATTGGATTTTACAGCAGATCCTAGTCAAACATTTTTGAGAGGCGCAGGTGGTGCTGAAGCTCTAAATGAGCCACATCAAGACACTGTAGAAGACTCATCTACATCATCTTTTAATCATCAAGATACATTTTAACTAAGAGGCTTATTATGGCAGCATTATTTGAAAATCAGAGCAACTTGCTCATCAAGTTACGTTTAAACAAGCTAGAAGGTTTTGCAAAAGAGCTAGAAAATCAATTTCTCAATGAACCTGTGTTTGCTTCAATGAGTATTGAAGAGCGTTTACTCTTATGCATTGAGGCTCAGGAAACTTACGCTAAGCAAAGACGCTGTGCAACTTTAATTAAGAATGCTAAGTTTAAGGATAACTTAAGAATGAGCGATCTTACCTTAACTAAAGAGTAAGGCTTAACCGACCAAATTAAGGCATCAATTACTTCGTTGCAGTGGGTTAACAAAGGAGTAAATATCCTTGTAACTGGAGCTTGTGGTGTTGGTAAAACAGCTTTAATCAATGCAATTGGTTACAACTGCTGCAACAATGGCATAACTGTAAAGAACTTTAGAACTAGTGATTTATTTGAAAATCTCTCACAAATGACAGCTCTAGGTAAGCACAGATTCAAAGAGTCACTAAAAAGGACCAAGGTTTTGATCTTAGATGACTTTGCAATAACTCCATTTAATGAAGAACAGCGCAAAGATCTCTTTGATATCATTGATGATAGGCAGAAGATTGGCTCGACAATTATTGCTAGTCAGCTTAAGAAGGCTACCATTCAGAAGGTCTTTGGAAATGATGCCAAGGGTGAGTCTAGCTACGATAGATTTATAAATCCATGCATTGAAATCATATTACAAGGCGAATCTAGACGAACTGCAGAAGGAGAAAAACGTAAACAAGAAGCTTTAGCCTTGTAGTAAATTAAAATTCACAGAAAAGAGAAAGCTTACCGCTTTCTCTTTTATCGTAAGATAAGGTGTAATTTAAAGCCTCCAAAAGTCTCTTAGGGCGGAATAAAGCCACAGTTCTCCTGTTAATCACCCCCGTTGTTTTACATATCTGCATTCTGAACAATAGATCTCATAGTCAAAAGTAGATGACCAGTTCCCAGAAATACTCCTAAAATGCGCCTTGAAACAGCATAGAAATGGCTATTTTTAACTTTAAAAATTCAAAGATGAAGATTAGAAATATTGGAATTGAACAGAAATAAAAGAACTGTAATCAAAAATAGAAAATCGCAGGTCAAAATTAAAGAATTAAGGTTCTCAAGATCTAGGATTTTAATTTAATCGGATCGCGCGCCTAACTTAGGTCTAGTGGAGCGTTTTAACTTCGGTCTACTT
>ERZ1024491.29-NODE-29-length-29415-cov-7.881914_pt1 | contig 29415 bp, 29 predicted proteins | sample MGYA00520797_ERZ1024491 | MGnify/ENA primary metagenome ERZ1024491 (study PRJEB33242, sample SAMEA3444319) | Homo sapiens | biome: Host associated; feature: Gastrointestinal tract; material: Stool | place: Uganda | collected 2011-01-01 ...
CCATGTTTCTGCCACAAAAGATTCTCCTTTCTATAGTCGGGCATATTGAATGTATCTGCCCGTTTCTGTAATATAACTATATACTAAATACGTACATAGCTGTGATTGAATATTGTTATGCTGTTGTGCCAATGGACGTTCCTCCGACAAACAATTCATATGTTTCGGCATGGTCAACCGCATCCCAAGAAGAAGTTGCGCCTTTCAATGTGAGATTTTGCGGCGTGCTTAACTTATCCGTGGCTCCAGCCGTTATGACAATATCGCCGGTGATGTAAGAACCGTAAATCCTCAAAACACCCGAAGCTTGATTCCACGTGTACTGAACGCCAGCCGTCTGCGTATAACCTCCGATGGTAACCACAATCGAACTCGGAAGTTCTGACGTTCCAATGGGATTTATGGTTGCTGTGTAGTCAACACCATATGATGCCGTGTCTGCTCCGGAAATAGTACAATTGGTTGCGTTTTTGGTAACTGTGTATTGCAACGGCGACAGCACGATTGTAACATTCAGCTCACCAGCCGCATATGCTTTAGGAACAACCAACGTTGCAACGCCTTCTTCCGTTGTAGAAACCGTCCATGTGCACAAGTCGGAAATGTTTGTTGGCTGTGATGTTCCTTCCGGAGTCAACGTTACAGTTGGTTTGGTGGTCCCAAACTCATAGCCAGTATCTTTCGAAAAGGTCATAGTAGCATCCGAAGTCGCAGTATGAGTATTCGGGCTTTCTGTAGAACATCCGGTCAAATGATAATTGGTAGCGTATTGTCTTGCTGTTGCGGTGTAGGTTATCACAACATTTCCATTGATAACGCCGCTTGGGATTGTCAGTGTTCCGTTGTTGCTCAACGACCCAAGAATCCACGTTGCGCCAGTATAAGGTCTGCCACCTATGGTGATGGTCGGTTTTATTGCCGACAAGATATCCCCTTCGTTTGCGACAATCGTACCACGCCACTCTTCCAATTCTCCAATCGTAGAAGAACCGCTGATGGTGCAATTTGTTCCGTTCTTTGTAACGGTATATGTTATAATGACTTCCGTTGCCGATGCGGAAATGGTTGTATTGCCGGTGACTGTAATTGTTCCAGAAGAATCGCCTTGCATCACATAGCCATCAAGAGCAGTTGCGCTCCAAGTGATGACTTCGCCGCTGTTGATACCACTACCATTGTACAGTCTCACCGTGCTACCGTCTCGTGTGGTAGTAGCAGTCACTGTGCAGTTGACCTCGTTGATTGTCAGCCGATAGTCATAAATGCTCGTAGCCGAAGCGTTAATGATAATATTGCCGGTAACGAACGGGATGTAAATGGTATTCGTGCGATAGCTGAAAGCGGTTGATGTAATGTTCGTTCCACCCATGTAGATGGTGACAACGCCCAGACTGTAATCCTCTCCGACGCTCAGAACGCCGGAATAGGTACTACCATAGGAAACAGAAGTCGTTCCATTGGAATTGTAAACTCCGGTCAGGTTGTTTTGAACGGAGAATCCACCTGAAACAGCAGAAGCGGAAATGACCACATTCCCAGTCAATGCCAACAAAGTGACAGCACCCGTACTTTCATTATAAGCATTGTTCTGTACGACGCCGCCCATTGTAATCGTGACGTTTTCGGCGGGCAATGTGTAACCGCTGTTTGCCGTCAAAATGGTGGAGTAGGTTCCTGTCTTGCTAACGCTTGTTGCATTGTTGGAACTGGTAACATTACGCAACTTATATGTTATGGTGTACGTTGTGTCATACGAAATGAACCCTTCGCCAAAACCAGCCATGGTCATAGAGTCGGAATCGAATCCGGCAATTTCCACCCACGAGAAAGATGTCGTAGCAAGAGCGTTTCCGATGTTCGAATCGAAATCGTTGGTCACAGAGTCAATGACTGTAATGACTCGGATGTTGCCATTGAAGTCCTTCATAAACTTCGGCTTGCCATTGGTCAAGAAGTCGTTGAAGCCTTCCAAGATTTCCGTTTGACTGTAACCGTCAACGTCGCCTTTAAGGGTTTCCGCCGTCAAAAGAATAACAGATGTGGTTTGGCTTGCATAATTCAGCCGAGCATTGTACGCCACTACAGGATATTTCCGCGAATAGGTATCATACACCGCCGCCGACTGAACCCGTTTTGCATCGCTTATGCTCCAGTTGCTTTCCAACGTGAACACATTGTCGGCATCACCCATATATGTATTATAGAATTCACTGTATACGGCTGTCGACTTTTCGCTGAGCGTGTTTCCATTGGAATCGTATGCGGTTGCCTTGTACTGATAGTTTTTGCCCGAACCGGCAAAGTTGTCAAAGACTTCCAACGGGGTGTCAAGCATAGACGAACCACGTTTGATCGTGCAAGCAGTCACCCAGTCAGATGCACCACTTTCTTGACGGCGAATCACCACCTTGTAAATGCCAGACTTCTTGCTACTATCCAGCCCAACAGCAAGACGAATCTTGCCAACGGCACACCAGTTTTGCGAAGTAAAAGACGAAATGCTGTTGTTATCTGTAAACGTGTATCTCACCCCCTGTACCGATGATCTTATAACCATACCATCGGTCGTTTCAGCTACAACCGTGAGCGTGTAAGTGTCTGTGTCGCTTCTCAAATTGTCTATTGTAAATTCATAATTGTCGTCAATACTCGTTGAATAAGTACCGTCTATGTTATAATAGCCATTGCGATACCCAATCAAGGAAGCATCGACGGTTGACATCGTTATATTGCCGGAAAAGGATATCCTTAGCTTGATACTGTCAGCCGGAAACACCGTAGAGCCGTTAAGAATCTTCCAAGCACCGGATGATGTGTCGTACCAACTTATACCAATGGCAGGCGCAGTGTAGCAAGTGAACCACTTCATAGAACTGGAAATACTGTTTACGGCAGAAGAACCCGTTCCAACTGTGGTGTAGGCTCGGCACTGATACGACTTACCGTTCGACAATTGGCTTGCGTTGGTTGAATTTAAGGCAACAGAAAACGTTCGTATTCCATCACCGCCAGTGTCTGTAACCGTTGTTGCAATCGTAAACCGTGTATTGTCGGTCAAGCCGTAAACATCCAAAGTAACCTTGTCAACGGCGTCACCGCCAAGGACGTTCACTTCAATTGATGTTCCTGCGCCTGCATCAAAGGCGGGAATTGTGCTAATGTAGGGTTGTGTTAAAGGCACTATCCCCACCTCCTTATTAGTTTGTTAGTTTGCCCTCTATGTACATATCCGACATATTGTTGCAAGGGCTGCGCACCATAACCACGTCACCTGCTTTTAGAACCGCTTCACTTACGATGGCAGGAACGTTTTGGTACTCCTTATCAGAAATCTTAACCGTGTAGGCACCGTTGACAACCGCAATGATACGTCCACGAAAGGTTCGGTCAAACGAAGATCCGCCGATCATAGACTGGACACGCGACATAATGGTGCTTGTAATGAGAGTAACAACGGAGGATGACAGCTTTTTAATTTCATTGTCTGACATTGCCATCTTAATTTCCTCCGTTTCTTGCCGCTTCTTCAAGAGAACGCGCAAATTCTTCAACATCGTCAGCCGTTACGTTCACAGTAGCAATGTTGTAAGTTCTGCCATACATACCGCGTTGCACGTCTTGGTACCGTTGCTGCAAATACTGGCTTGGAGACGGCGGACCAATGGGACTATCATATTTCACATTGTTTCCTGCCCAATTGTCGGTTCTATAACCACTCGGTCTAAATGGAGTCTTTGAAGAGGTCGAATCGTCAAACCCAGTAAAGGCGTTCATCTTGTTCAGAAGGTCACGCATTTTGGCTTCTGTCAAATCGCCGCTGTATTCCCCTATCATTGTATTAAACCACGAGCGAATAGTGCTTGCGCCATACTGCAAAGACAATTTGTCATACTTGTCCTTAATCTGCTGTGCCAAATCAGTCTGTGCAGAAAATTTACCGGATTCCTGATACTTTTTCAAATTGGATTCCGCCGTCAAAAGAGATTCTTCGGCTTTCTGCGTCTCTTCCAAGTCCTGCATGAATACCATACCACGTCCACGCCGATAAACGAGAACCTGCTTGTTCTTAGCTTCCGCAAGCTTCATACGAGCCTGCTCTACAGCGAGAATCTTTTCCTGCAATTCCAATTCCTTCTTTTCGGTTTCTTGCAGGCTTTCATAGGCTTCTTTCTCTTTGGCAATAACGTCCGTGAATCGGTCTACGACATTCAGTAAAGCATCATCCGTTTCAAACGCCTTGACCTTATCTTCAATTTCGCCAAGAAAACTGTCGATGGTTTCAGCCGCTTCTGGGTAAGTCTCCTTCAATTTGTTTACGGCATCAAGATTCTTGCGAAGTGCTCCGGTCGATTCAAGCATGGCAACCTTTTCGGCATCTGTAGACTGCTCAAACTTGTTGTAGGCTGACCACAAATCTTCAATTGCTTGTGAGCCATCGGAACTGAGGAAGTTCATTGTAGCAACGGCTTTGTTGTAATCTTCAATGGATTTCTTTGAAGATTCTATTTCCCCTTGCAGATTGCTAATTGACCGCGATAGCTTTGACGCAAGTTCATCTGACAATTGATCGTTTCTTTCCAAAATCTCTCTAATCGTTTTGAGACGTTGAAGCCGCTCTTCTGGCGTACCAGTTCCGGAAGAAATGTGGGTACTTGTTCCTTCCGACCCCGTACCTCTCCAAACCAATCCGCCCCATCCAGAGATTTCTTCGGCGACATCTGCGGGTATTCTATCGCGCGTGATGATTTCCGACCCGTCGGCGACGGATGAAACACGTCTTTCCTTAAGATAGTTTTCTGCTTTCGCGTTTTCTTCCGCCAACGACCCAACCAGATTTTTATATTGTTCAAGAAGATCATTCCAACTCTTTGTCGGGTCACGCCCCTCAAGTTTTCCCTCTTGACTTGCAATTTTATCGTTCAATTCGGCAATGCGCTCACGTATGTCCGCGGTCTTTTCTTCGGTTGCGTTCAACTCGTCACGCTTCTTTTTCAGTTTGTCAAGTTCGGCTTGCAAGTTTCTCGTCTGCTCAATCTCGGACTTCAACTTATCAATCTTTTCTGTTGCCTTCTGAATCGACTCTTGGCGAGCCTGTTCTTGTTGTTCCTGCGCTTGATTGTACAAGCTGATTGCCATAGTGACAGCGCTTATGACTAACAGAAGGATTCCCAAACTTGCTTGAAACGCATTTACTGCAATTGTAGCCGTGTTTGTCACCGTTGCTGTCGCGCCCATTTCTGCCTGAACCAGCCCCAAAGAGGATGCAAGTTGACTAAGGCGCGCGGTCATATTGAATCCCTTCCAAGTCACGATAACGCCCGTGATCAGCATCGATGTGTTCAGGATTCCGCCCATGGCATTCATTGCCTTTACAAGACCGGTTCCCAAGTCAACAACGACCTTCACCATATCGGCATTCAAGGACGTGTTGGCAAGTTCCTGCCATGCGCTTTGAAGCGCTTTCAAGTGACCTTCGATGGAGTCCAAGTAGCCTTCCTGTTCGTGCAAGGCAGAGCCTTCGGAGTCCGTTGCTTGCTCCATTGCTTCCTGAACGCCTTGCCAGTTATTCATCAGTGCCGTCAAAACATCAGCACGGTTCTTGCCAGCAAGCTGCGTTGTCAGATACGTTTGTGCGTTCTTCGATAGAGAATCCCACACGCGGGAAAGGTCGTCAAGGATGTCGTAGTAGTCACGAAGCTGACCAGTCTGTTCGTCAAAGACGCTTATTTTTGCATACTTCATCAGTGCGTCATTAACGGTAGACTGCAATCCTGCTTCTTTTTCAAGGCTTTCGTTCAGACCGCTGATACGCAATCCGATAACGGATATACCCTTGGCAACACGTTCGTCCTGCAAAACTTCATATGCGCCAGTCAAAAGCGACATGGTTTCCTGCGTACTAACACCCAGCGTGTCCATAGTACCAGCTATTTCCTGTGTCATGTTTGCCAATGCGTCAAACGAAATCGCACTTTGGTTAGAAATACTGTTCAATTCATCTAACAGCTGTGACGCATACGAAATCGGTGCATTCGTTCCCTTCAATACGGAAATCAGAATGTTTGCGGCTTCTCCAGCATCGTCAATGCCTTCTGCAACGTTCGTCATCATCAAGGCGTACTTTGCAATCAGTTCAGACTCTTCCAGACTGAAACCAGCACGTTTGACTTCGGTAATCGCATTGATGGCTTCCGTTCCGGTCTGACCAACCGCATCAGCCAGTGCAAAGGCTCGTGCAGTCAAGCTGTCAAGCTGCTTATCAGAAAGGTCTGCAACCTTGTTCAATTCGACAAGAGCATCGTCCATTGCCTTGACCTGAACCACTACATCTTTAAGCAACGCAACAGCCTTATACCATGCAACGGTAACCAACGACCACACGCTGAATTTCTGAGCGGCGGTTTCCAGCATCTTGCCGAATCCCATTGACTGCTTTTTGCTGTCGCTTATTTCTTGGTTGAGCCGTTTGAATGCCGAAACCTGTTTTTCTGGGTCATCAATTTTACCAATTTCTTCAAGACGAGAACGAAACTGCTCTGTCGTTTTTGCACCGATAATATTGTTGTCGGACAGATCCTGTATTCTTCCGCTGACCTTTTGATACCACGTTTGTGACTGCTTGAGTGCTTGCAGATTTTCCTTCTGCGACGTTGTTGTCTTTTCGGTATATGCAGTAACCTCGCCGCTCTTATCTATGTAAGTAGTTGTCTGCTCGTTTAGATTATGAAGCTGTGTAGCAGTTGCAGATATGGCTTCTCCCGTCTTGTCAAACGTTACCTGCAAAGAAGATAGGTCTTTCATCTCTTTGAGGGCATCTATATCAATCTTGCTACCTACACCAGAGCCACCACTGGAATTTCCGTCAGCTGTTGCGGAAGAAGCACCATATCCAACCTGAACATTAAATGCACCACGCAGTTTTTCTTGAAACGCTTTTATTTCACTCTCGTCTATTTGCAGGCTAACCTTCAATGCCACTTTCGGCATTTTTCCACTTTCATTCAGGGCGTTAATCGAATCCTTAACGGTTTGCGCATCGATTTTTCCACCGAGAACAATAGAATACTTTCTTTCAGCCACGTTGTTTACCTCCTTCCGTATATGTTATGATAATGACGCGATTGTTTGTTTGACCAGTCTGTCCATTTCCTTGCCCAAGTCAGCGAACGCTCTTTCAAACGTGTGCGTCGGCTTTATCGGTTGATTTCCAATGTACAGACCATCACCGTCCACACCGCGTTCAATCCAGTCAATCAGGTGCCATGCAATGGTCATTCCTCCATAAGAGGTTGATAAGTCAAGGGACATGAATTTGTTGAACCTCCCATATGTTCCTTCCTCTTGGTTTTCTTCTTGCATTGCGGCATCGTCTATATATATGATTGCCTTGCACGTTTTGGATGAAACAGTCAGTTTGTGCGTCGTATATTCCTGCATGGTTCGTGTGGATATGGAAGCCTGCTGCAAGCGACGTTGAATCAATTCTTCCGTTCTCTGCGCCAGCTTTTCCATGATTTCCTTCATGACTTCTTTGTTCATGATGTCTACGAATTCAGCGGGCGTATTTATGTAATGAGCAGGCATGTGTGCCTCCCGTTATTTGTCTTTTTTAGCTTGTTCCTTTGCGACAGCCGTCTGTGCAGACATTGCATACGCCGAAATAAGTTTTGTGAAGGATTCAGGATCCTTGTCACGCAACGAGCGAATCATTTTGCCCATTTCGTCAACGCTTCTGTCCATAGCTTCCGGATTGGGAATCATACGTGCCACCAGATTAAGCCCAGCGTAGGTGTTCTTTAAGGCGAGAGATTCACGAATCATAGCCCATGCCATGTCGTAGTTCTTTACCTTGCGACGCAATGCGTGCATAATGCCGCTCTCAACCAGTTCGTCATAAGTGACGTCGTCAAGATAGACATCTGTGCACACGGTTGCCACGAGAACATCAAAAGCCATCTGTACATTTTCAAACAAATCAAATCTGTTTTCGGCACCCTCGTCGGGCAAACGAAAATACTCATTCATGCATCTTTTGCAGGCGGCTTCAATTTCAAGCGCACTAAGGTATTTCTTGATGCGCAGCCCGAATAGAGGCGAAAACGGGTTGATACAAAGTCTTGATTTCACCTTGGTAATCTTTTTGTGCTTTCTGTTTTCCATGGCTCATTCTCCTTGTTCTTTTGATATATTGATATGGTTTGGATTCAATTCACAATATGCCGCTTGTGGCGTGTGTTCAATATCCCGTTTGGTAGGGCAGAACCGTTGAAATGCACACATTCCGTCTGTTTGACGGCAAACAAAGTACCGCTTGAATCCTTCTATTGTGTAAATTTCGTTTACGCACTTATATTCATACATAGCCGTAAAAAATAAGGGCAGAACGGAGAGAACCCCGCTCCGCCCCAGATGTAATTACTGAACCGTTACAGTGCAGCTTGCTTCGATACCCGGATCGGCTCCATCACCAATCTTTGTGATCTTCGCCGTAATAAGAGAAGTGCCTTCGGTCTGTGTAGCAGTCACGACTCCAGTGTTAGCCCCAACGGTAGCGGTTGCCGCAGTACCACTGGTGAAGGTCAGTTTCTTGTTGTCACACAAGAAAGAGCCAAGTGCCGTTACAGCATAAACCTGCAGTGTCTTGGTTGCGCCCTTAGCAAGAGTAAAGTCGCCGTCCGCGATAGCCAAACCGATGACGTTGTCGTACCAGTTTGCATCGAAGATTTCCTGCGTAATCTTTGCGTAGTATTTGTTGTTTGCACAACCGGCATTGATGTCAGCGTATTCCAGAGCGTTGATGGTCACCGGAGTGGTGCTATAACCATCAGAGGTCATGGACAGCGTCAAAGCGCCGGAGAACTGTCCTCTCGGAATCTCAACGTGCGCACGGCCAACGATACCGTCGCCTGCTTCGTTCGTAGCCAAGTCGCCATTCATATAGATATGAGCAATCTTCGGAACGATTCTGGAAGGAATGGTGAACGTATCTGTAGTGGCGTAGTTCTTCAGATAAGCAACGCAGACGTTTCCTGTAGCACCAGCATTCACAAGAGCAGTAGCATCAACGTTCTTTCCATTCACAGGCAGAGAGTAGTTCATTCCCTTATATCTCACGTATGCATATGCCTGACCGGCACCGGTCTGCGCAACGGGATTTCCCACCAGCGCAATCTGATTTCCGACAATCGCAGCAGTTTCCTCACCAAAGATTTCAGCCGCACCGCCGACGATACCGCCAGTGGTCATGCAAATCAAACCGAGGTTGAACTGCGCATCCTCAAGGTTCAGGGACATAGCCCCAGTGTGGTAGTAAACATACTGGAGTCCGTTGCCCTTGCCGGCGCGGATGTCGGTGTTGCTTGTGCTGACTTCGATACCGGTGCTCAGTTCGGTCTTGCCGTTATACAGCATCTGACCATTGTCATCGAGTGCCACTACGTCACAAACGCCGACCAAAAAAAGTTTATCGTATGCCATAGTATCTCCTTCTTTCGGGTTTTACCCCTCTATTTTCTTTCTGACCGTTTCGTAGTCGGTCATCAGCTCACGATACCTGTCACGGGTATTGTCAGCCATGTAATGTATAATATTAGACTGCGCGGTTTTTTCCATGTACGGAGATAACGCCGTCATAAGTTTATATTGGATTTCAATGTCGTTCCGTTCAAGAATATTATTGAACGTTCGTATCGTCATCGAAACCACTTCGCTTTTGCTTCGACCTGTTGCAAGCATAACGATGCTGATCTGATCTGCCAGACCGCACATCTTGAACCTTGATTTTTTGCGGCGAAATTCTTCTGTTTCTTTCAGCTTCTTCAAAACGTCAGGATGAATGTCATCCGGGTCCCGTTCAACGTCATTTTGGTTTAAGATAATCTCTTTGAGAATGTCGAACTTTGCCGAGTCAATTTTCCTACCATAAACCTTGATGTATGCGTTTTCTGAATCCGGCTTTATCAATTCAACGCTCGGCGCAGAATCGTCATCGAGATCGTTCGGAATCCGAAATACGTAATAAAGTAATTCGCCGAGAAAAGAAAGGTATTGGGGTTCTCCGTGCTCGTACTGCCAAAACAAAAAGTCGAGGTACTTCATAGAGATAAATTCGATTTTACCCATGAAGTTTTTGCGTTCCAACAGGCACTGTACCAAAATCCCGAAATACTTGGAAAAGTCAACCGAGCACGGGTAAATATACAGCACTTCTTCACCGATAAAAAACGGGACAGGCAAGTCGAGATCGTAGAAGTGTTTCAAAAATTCTTTTGGTTCTCCCATTCTATGATATAAATCGACCATTGCACCGTAATTCGGCGAAACGGAACCGCGCAATTCATTGATTGCTTTCATATTAAGACCGAAAAGACCGCCATGTAGCCAGAGTATGACTTGTTCTGCTTTTCACGAAATGCACCAGTTCCGCGTCCGGCTGAATCCTTAGCGTTTCTGTTCAAAAACAGCGGTGAAGCAAAGGGAGAATCCGGAATTTCCGTGCCGTTCAATGTTTCGCATAAAGTCAAGAAAATATCCATGGCTCTGTCATTCGTCACAGCATTGCCTCCGTTGAACTGGTTCTGCCTGTTCGGAACCACAATCTGAAAGGCAACGTTCGCAAACCCACGGTAAGAATCAATCGCAACGATGTCGTCAAAAAAGATTCTAACTTGTGGTGTAGCGACGGAATACTCTTCGTCGTTGTATTTCTGAAATAGTATATTCTTGTTTGCTACGACATCAGCCTTATAATAGTCAGCCGGGTCATTGCAAACCATTTGTGCTTTTTCGGCATCCGTAGGTTCTACCATCAGATACGGATAGTCGCCGGGCGCGGTGTATTTCAGCAGTTTCCACAGGTCGGGTGCGTTGTGGAACAGGTAGTCAAACAGAAACGAAATTCCGTTTTTCAGTGCCGGGAAAGTATTGTATTTGTTGCAGTCCATCAATACTCACCCCCAAGCGTAATTGACAAATCTTTATATTCGCCGTTTTCGTCATCCGTGCATCTTATGACAATCGGGAGCGCCGAACGCTTGATATTTGTAACCGCAAAATTGTTGCCATCTATGGTCGAAAGTTTATAAGAGCCGTCAGAACCCTGTATGACCGCCGTAGAGAACGTGTGAGCCGTTTTGGAGCCGTCCTCGTAAAAATATACCGAGAATGTTTCCGTGCCGCCAGAGAGGATTTTTGCGGTATCAGGGGCAATGCTTATTCCCTCAACCAAAACAAGACCATCCGCATTTGCGATGTTATTCACAACATCATCCCCCTCTTGCAGTTGAGTTGCATTGATATAAAGCACAAGATAGGTGTCAATAATGTGTGGATTGGTTTGTACCAAAATATAAGGTTTGCCGTCAAAAAGAAATCTTTGGTTATACGGAATAGCCTTCGTTTCCTCGTTCTGCTGAACGTATACAACGGCATCTGCTTTTATTTCCGGAACGCCAATAGTACCGTAATCCGGCTGTATGTAGTTGAAGTCCGTCGAAAGAGCGCAAGCCCATTGATGCAATACCCCTGCGTTATCAATCCATTTCAGCGTCTTGTTGCATCTGCGGACAATCGAAGTGCGAACAGAACCTTCACGCTTGTTGGTGTTGGTAGCAATCCACGTTTCGCCTGCAAAAATATAGTATTTGCCGGTATAGTTGGTGTCATCCAAGTAAACCTTGTGAACCAGTTCTCTCCAGTCGTCACCAAGTTCCTTTCCGGTTTTCGGATTGAGTATGGAAGTCACTTGCACTTCTTCGTTATCGTAAACCGTAGAGCCAACCGCCGTTTGCGCCTGAATGGTTCTGACTGTGGACGTGTTGTCCCAAAAATCATCGGAAGCGGCTTGATAGCCCTGTTGCCATTCATCCACAGGTGCCTGCGACAGCCCGTTGATGTAAGCGGGATAAAATTTCAAAGCCATTCAATCACCGCCTTCAAAAGAAAACGCCATTAGCCCACTGCTCAAACGGCGCATGACGCCAGCTGTACTCAGTGATTCTTTGACGGTTTTTCTCTCTTGCAACGTCAAGCTTGTATTGCTGTTCCTTCACCATTGCCGGAACGCTGGTTCTTTTGGCGTCGGAAGGTGTCATTGTAGATACAATCTGTGTCAAATTCTGTGCGACTTTCTCTATCCAAATCTCTATGAATAAATACACAACAATGTTAATCTCTTCCGCCGACAAATCAGCAGTAAAAGACATGGACTCCAGATCATACGTTAAGTCTTTCTCACACTCCGGAAAGCTTAAGGCGGCACGGGCAACCATTCCACCTACCACTACAGACCAGTCAGCAGGGCTTGCCTTGTACAATCTATCAAGTTTGTAGTCTTGGATGGTGACAAACGCCAAGTCCTCAATTTGTTCAAATGATGTTGCCATCTGCCTACCTCCTAAAGGTTATCTGTTTTTAAGAATGTCGAAATAGCAAGACTGGGCAATCAGGTCGTCAAACTTCCTGCCAATCCGCTGTTCCAATGCCACACGGTTTTCGTAGTTCCAGTTGCGCAACGGTGCAGAAGAATCTTTCAGCATCTCAACCACCTCAAACGCAAAGACGTGCGTAACGCCCCTATCACGTGCGTTGTTGGTAATTCGGTCGAATTCCGCAATCATGTTTTCGATGCTGTCCTGCATGATGATTTCCTTTACCCGTTCATAGGAAAGGTCGATTCTCGGTGTAATCTTGAATCGCTTGTAATCAGCCGGATTGGTGAAGTAGAACAGACCACGTTCAAACAACCGCTTGTTACGGTGAGTCGCATTCTCTTTGAGTATGCTTCTCATGTCGTCTGCACTGATGTACTTCTGTTCGCCGACCTTGAATACAAAAAGCACGGATCCGTCAGGGCTTTCAAGAGCGGTGTCCACAAAATTACGGCTCACAACCGCGACTTCGTCCTCCTCGGTTTCGTCATCAACGGTCGGAGCGCCTACAACCTGCTTCATGAGCATTGCCAGCTGTGCTTCGATGGAATCCACCTTGCCGTGCAGTTCTTCTTTTTCGGCGTTTGCCTTGTCAAGAGCCTGTTCCAATTCGGCTATGCGCAAGTCCTTCTTGGACATTCTTTTGGATTCATTTTCCATGGTAATCTCCTTGATATGATTGATAGTTGATAGAAGGGGCGGAAGTTTCCGACCGCCCCATGGATTATTGATTCAATTACGATGCAGTGTTCTGCACGCCAAAAGCGGAAGCAGTAGCAATAGCTGCGTCGAATGCCTGGAAGAAGGAATACTCCATTCTGTTCAGGGTGTTCTCGTGAGCCGGAGTTTCGATTGCACGGATGTAGTCCTCACGAACAAGGCGCACAGCCGGGTCTGCACCACGAGCCGTCAGAACGATAACGTCGTTCGGCAGAGCACGCAGGGAAGCGGCGTTAGCGGAAGTGAACGGAGCAGCATAGTTTGTGAAGTTGTCAAGAACAACAGACCGAACGTTGCAAATCTCCTTCACGTAACCGTCGCGAATCATCTCGTCCTTGGTCATGAAGCCACCATTGGTAGCAACAGAGGAAATAGCGTTGAACGCAGCACGAGTACCGAAAGCAACAACGGAATCCACTCCAGTTCCAGACAGCATAGCGACGTCATCAGCCAGCTGAACGTAAGTGGGCAGAGTGAAAGTAGCGTTATACAGCGGAGCGACAAGAGCAGTCTTGTTGAAAATCTTGCCAGCAGCCAGAGCATACTGCGCATAAATCAGACCAGCATACACACGAGCCACGTCACGACCCCAGTCGTAGCCGTTAGCCAAAATGCGGATGAAGTCCAGAGAGATGCCGTTTGCATACACCTTCGGAGTGATGGTGACAGCAGACTTAGCATAAGACGGAACAGTCGTTACATTGGAAGTATACGTGCCTCTCTGTGCGATGGGCAGAGCCTTGGTGTCAATCTCGTAGGTCTTGGAATCGCCCGCACGAACGGTGTCAATCTCCACGAAAGCAGACATCATCGGGTTGTCGTACTTGACCATAGCCGCACCGATGGAACGAGTGATGATGCTGTTCAGGACGGAACGGAACATGGTGTTGTCGTTCGCAAACAGCATATCGGTTTCATTCTCAACGGTAACGCCGGACTTAGCGCAAGCGAATTTCAGCATTGCGGTCTTAACCTTCTCGTTGAGTTCGTTGTACTCTGCGTTGGTCAGGTGCTGATCTTCAACGAGGTTCGGATAGTTTCTATTGCAAGCGGCAGCAATCAGCCGTGCGTGTTCGTCAACGAGTACGGAGAAATTGTCATCTCCGGAGAAAGTGAGGTAGCGAATCTCTTTAGCCATATTATTTATTCTCCTTTTGCTTGGTAGTGATGGGTGGGTGAATTACTGCGCAATGCAGACATACACGGTTGCAAACTGACCGCCGAACAGACCGCCGAGAGGGAAGTTAGCAGTGCCAACGATTTTCAGAGAGTTGCCGACGCTCGTGTTGGAAGCATTGACAGCACCAGCGTTAGTTCCGTTAGCCGGAATGATGTATTTTCCGATGTCCGCAGTGGGGTTGCCAGCAGTACCACCCGTCACGACGTCAGGGCTGACGTGGAAAATCAGGTGTGCATCGAGGAACACAACAGTAGCAATATCACCCTCAGCAAAGGTGTACTGAGTGTAGTCAGGCTGACCAGCAGGACGACGACCGTCTGCCAGAGTTTCCAGACCGCCATTCACAACCATTGCAAGGTGAGTTCCGCCAAGACCAGCTGTAGCGGGCTGAGTAGCAACGTAAACCTCGCGATTGCCGTCGATGGTAGCAAGGTTGTCGCAGAAAACAAGCTGACCGGCAGTCAGACCGCCGGCGGGTACGAGAACATTAGCGATGTGGCGAGAGCCAACAACGGGAGTAATGCATTTACCGATATAATGTGCCATAATAGTATCTCCTTGTGTGTTTTGATTAGCCAAGCGATGTCAGAACATCGTCAATGGTCTTGGGTTTGTTTACTTTTTTATTGCCGTCAAAAGAATACATGACAGCGGAATTCTTGAACGTCTTTTCTTTGGATTCTTTGCAAGCGAACTGCTCCTTTGCCTTTTCCATGATACGATCATCAACGAACTTCTTGAATTCGTCATAGCAACAGGTTTCGTCCTTAACCTTTGCCGCAATAATCTCGTATTCGTCATCAGCAAACGCCTTGCGATAGGTCTCGCCGTAACGGTTCTTCTCTTCGAGCATTTCAACAGCATGGTACTTGCCGAGTTCCTTTTCAATTTCAGCACAGCGATTTTCAACCTCGCCATACTTGCGTTTCATTTCGTCACGCTCGGACAGCAGTTTCTCGTGTTCGGCTTTCAGTTCCTCGTACTTTGCACGCAGTTCGTCATGCTCTTCTTTGAGATGGTCGAACGCTTCTTTCAGCTTGTCGTCTTCGGAATCGTGCTCGTCGATGTGTTCATCTTCCTTGTCTTCACCGTCATCAAGATCATTCTTTTTATCGGCGGTTTCAATTCCAAGGTCCTTGTAAATCTCATGGATTTTTTTCACAACATCCTCATCCTTCTGACCTTCCGCATAAGAAAGAGCAGAGGCAAGACCATATCTGTTGTAGACGGCTTTTCCGGATTTAATCTGCATGACCGGATATTTCAGACGCTCGGAAGGCGCATCCTCCCAACCCTCTTCGACTACCAGATAAACGTCGTGAACCAGTTCTTTGTAGTTTTCGGCATCGAGGACTTTGTTGCGCAAGTCGATTTTGTCAACATCACCCCACTTGGTATCAGACATAGCTTCCGGCGTCTTGTCGATTTCAATCTTCTCGCCTTCGCCATATTCCTTAGCCGCAAAAGTAAATGCGTTTTTGACAGCGCGTTCCTTCCATTCGGACTCGTGCTTTACTTCGACCTTTCCATCCATGTCGAGTGTGACTTCGCCGTCTTTACCAAGTTTATAAGGAACCTTGTAGTCGGTATCAGTCATGTTATCATGGATATACACAAACTTGCCATCAGTGTCCGTATCTTCGACCCAATAGCGTTTGCCCGTCCATGTGCCGTCATGGTATGTAAAGTCTTTCAGCTTGTCCCAAATGCGCTGTTCAAGCTGTCTTGTAGTAAGAGTGTTCAATTTAGCCCTTACCTCCTTTACATTTTGAATTTCACCGATAATGTTTTCACGGTTCGCCGAGAACGCAAAGTATCTTTCGTTCATCTCGTCCACTTCTTCGGTAGTCGGCTCCACAACGGTCATGCAAGAGCCTTCTATGCCTTCAAGAACAAGGTCGGACAAAAGCGTGATTGCCTGCAGCTTGAACCGCGAAATATGAAAAATGCCGTCGTCATCCTGCGTTCCTTCCGCACGGAATTCAACGGACACTTTCAGCTTGTCTTTGTTCTCATGAATAATACGCATGAGAGTCGGGATATATCGCTTCTGCAAAACTCCCTCTACATTCAGATACACCTTGCCGTTTTCACGTTCGATGAGGCGCATACGGCTTCCAGTAGGGACATGACCTGCAACGCGAGTTTCAAAAAGCTCCTTGTCATTATGGGCGTGTTCAACCACGTCCGTCGCATCCATGTTCTGTTTGTTATATCTGAATGTTATAGGCTTGTTTGCAACTGAACGGAGCGAGGCTTCAATCGCTTCTTCCGGAATGTCGCACTTGTTTCGGTTCACACCAGTGTGCATCAAGTCCAGTGATACAATCGCCATATCTTCATCATCACTCAAAATGTCAATATCGTTCATATCGACTTCCGCCGTCAAAAGTCTTGTTTTCTTCGCCATGTTCAGTTCCCCCTTTCAGCCCTTCTATTTGCCGTCCACTGTTTCAAAAAGTCGGACAGTTCTTTTGTGAGGACGTACACGTTCACAATTCGCCCGTTTCGCCCCCAGTAAACGTTGACGGGTTGCATGCACAGTTCCGTTTGGATGGCATGGCTCAACCGCTGTGAAAAGCACCGATATACTTTCAGACCGGCGATTTCGTTGATGTTTGTAATCACGAGTCGTCACCGTCCTTGAATTCGGGGGTAATGTAGGATTCAAAATCCTTGTTCCACTTTGCGATGGCGCCCTCATCCTCATATTCTTTGACGGCTCTCTGAAACACAATCAGCTGGTGAAGCATAGGTGCAATCTGTTTGACGTTCACGTCACGGAGAAAATCTTCAAATGCTTCGCAGCCATTGTCAATGCAAGCGTGAATTGCGATGACGCACTGATTTTCGATTTCTTCACATTTCATGACGGCATCTCGCAAGGCATAGGAAACCTTATCCCAGTTTTCGGCGTGTCTCGGAACAGCATCACGATAGAATGTGTCAGAGCGAATTTCACCAAACGCTTCAATTCCATCCGCAAAGCCATCACCAGTAAACGCATGAGCAATGTGGTGATGAAACCAATCGCCGAACCGAATCAGATTCTTGTCAACCGAGATCACGTAAGAAATTCGGTCGCAAAGAGAGTTCGCGTCAAAGCACATATTGTACAATTTAAGCACTTCCGAAAGCGCCTTCTCGTTTGTCAATCCCATGTTATCGCCCTCCTTTCTTTGATAATATAATAATTACGCTTGGACATTTGCCAAAAACGTTCCATCCGAAAGCAAGTCATAACTTGTTGCATTCTCCACCTTGTCCCACGAAGCTACTTCTCTGTCGACAGAAACGTTGGTTGGAGCAGAAAGTTTTAGTTGCACGGAATACAGAAGCGCACTTCCAAGATAAATACGGGAGAGAGCTTCACTTCCAACATACGCTCCTTCTAACAGAGACAAACCGATATGAATCATGGTATTCACCATACCATCACCCCTTAATCAGATACAACGTATAGTCGTCCTTTGTTTCAAGCGCGTCGTATACCGCTTGCGTCATCACTTGCATATTGTAAAGACGGGTAGAATTCAGCACCCAAGCCTTTGTCGAAATTGTAACCGTTATGCTCTCCAAGATGTGGACGTTGTTCTCGTGACCTGCGTGCGTATAAGTGAGATACCCTTCCGGGTCGCCGTCGCCTTGCAGATAATACTTTTTGTGGTCAAGCATCAATGATGCATTCTTGGAGCCTTGCAATATTGCGAGTTGAGCGTCAGTCAATGTTCCTTGTGTTGCTCCGGACGGTGCAGATATTTCAACAATTGTAGCAGCAGGTCCTTCGCCTTCAATGGCAGAATCAACATAAGCCTTGTTCGCAGCATCGGCATCGTTTTGCGGCGTCCCGAATTGTGCGCGTCCGTTCGCATCTCTCGCAACCACGGAGGAAGCGGTTGCGGAAGGAGTGGCAGGCTGTGTAATCCACGTGTTCTGACCGCCCAAGAAAATCGGAACGTTGTTTCCGGATGCGGGTGTGGTGGTCATCAAAACGGTTTTCGTCTTGTCCAACCCCACAGTAACGCTTTTGCCATCAGACGACGCATCCATGTTCACTCCGGAACCCGGTTTGAGCGGGATTTCCATCTCCATGGTTGCTTCATCTGCGCTGTTGTCAGAATATGTAATTTTAGCCTGACCAGTAACGGTCATGCCATCCGCAGTATCATAAGTAACCGCCTGTTCACCGTAGGTCAAATCCAAGCCGGAAATCGCCTTTTCGGGAACCGCCTGAATCCTCACGGCACTTAGCCCCACGTATCCCTCGTCAGGAGTAGCCGTCTGCTCAGAAGATGATGGAGTAATGGTTTTTTCTTGGAGTGGAGTGGCTTCTACCGTGACCTCTGCAAGTTCATACCCCGTATCGGCAACCACCTTCTGTTCGACCGTTGAAGGTGTGACTGTCTTCGTCTGATCTGGCTTGTCAGGTTCCAGATTACCTTCCACACCCAGTACCGTCACGCCTGCTCGAATGTTTGTAGGCTTAATGTTTGCGTCAATGTCAGCCGTGACAGCTTCAACGTTAACCGGCGAATACCCCCCAGAAGAAGCTTGAAATGTCTGCTTCTGCGTTGAGGGGCTAACATTTAAAGGCGTTACTTCGGATGCACTTCCACCCCCGGTTGTTGCTCCAAAAAGCAGATAAAATAGATTTCTTTTTCCCATTACGCCTTACCGACTTCTTTCCATACGCCAAGCGTATTTTTTGATCTCCACTGTGTTTTACCATCAGCCGGCTCAAGAACCAATGCCACCTGTGCATCATTCGGGAGATTTTCCAAGTCAGCTTCTGTGTCACACTGATACCACCACTTGTTGGAATCGGCAGGTACAACATCCATTCTTATATATGCCATTGTTTTTCTCCTTTCCGTATATTACACCCTGTCCAATTTGCTAAGGGTGCTTTCAGACGCTTCGCTTGCGTCCAATTCGGGTCTGCCGGCTTCGCCACCGAGGCTTGCCGTATTCGCATTCGGAAGCAAATACAACATATCTTTGAATCCGGACGAACGACCCATCTTGATCTGATCTTCCATTTCAAACACGTTCATTCCGTTCGCCGCCGCAATCTTCTGCGGAAGGACAATTCCGGCATTCGCGAGTTTGAGTGCGTTGTCCAAACGTTCCTTGCGTGAAGCTTCGTATTTTGTGCCTTCAAAAGAAAACTTGAACTTATATTTTTCTGTCCGTGTGTTGACGTATGCCGACATCCACTTTGCCATCGGCGCATAAATGCTGGTGGCAATCATAGCGTCAATCTGTGCAGAATACTGAATCTCCGTTGCAGTAGGTCTTTCGGAACCGTAAACCAGAGATCCAGTCGCGCCAGACTGCTTTGACAAGTCAGTGTTATAGTTAGAATAAATTGAATCGTTAGAATCGGAAACGGAAATGTCTTTCATGTCAGAGAACGGAGCCGCGCCAATTCTAAATGCTTCCGAAAGACCACTCTTGATCAATCCAAGGAAGCTACCAACTATCTTCGGGTCTACTGCAAGCGCGTTCGCCACCTGACCGGATTTCTGGTCTTTCAGCAGAGGGATAAGACCAACCATCAGCTTTTGAGCAGAAATAATGTTTCTGTTGGTCTGCAACGTCCGCATGAGCGGCTTGTTGATAGCGTCTGCGAACATCGGTGCAATATACGGAATGGTTGCGTAGTTGTCGCTGTTGAACTTGAAACACACGAACCCACCGTATTCAGGCAGCGGAGAGGTCTGTGCCCAAGTCGAGAACTTGCCCTTGCGCTTCTTCAAACCGTTTGCCGGGTTGTACTTAATCAATGTGTCAAGGTTTCCGAACACCCGTTTCCACATCTTCTTGAACTGCGGAGGGTACTGGTCAATGGACAATCCCTGTTGCAAGAACCAGTTCATATCGAAGTCAAAAGTGAATCCCCAGTCACTATTTCTACCGGTAATAAGGCAATAGTCGGCAGGCAATTCCTGAAACACAAAGTTTTCACCGTCGTCTCGGAATATTCCATAAAAAGCATCACTTTCAAGCATTCTCCGGGAAGCATAACTCATTTGCCCCTTTGCGTCGAACCGATATGAAAACTCACGAACCTTAGCTAAGTCCCTCTTGTATTCCGGCGAATCAAACTCCGCATCATCGTAAACGTTAATCGGAACAAAAGTATAGTCAAACGACGGCAGATTGCCAAGATACAGCATCGTTCTCTTGCTTACCATGTCGGTCAGTTTCAAGAACTCCGCATAACCAACCATCGTTTTCTGATTAGATATAGGAGCCGCAAAAGCCGATTCAAGGCTCTGCTTTGTTTGAGATTCAGGTCGCAAGCCAATTTGGCTTAAACGTTCATTGGTCAGATAAGGCGTAAATGCCATAGAACCGTATTCGCTTCCTGCACTCACACTGCGGTAATAGGCGTTCACAAATTCAAGAACGTCAAGCACTTCCGTTTCGGTCAACGGCTTTTCGCCTTCAACATTTTCTGTTTTGATTTCATCAGCCAATTTGCTGTTCCCCCCTTCTTGTATCATAACCACATGGAAGCAATCTCTGCGAGTATCGCTTCATCGGTCTTTACATCTTCTATGTTTGCCTTGTCAAGGTATTTCTTAATGTACCACAACGGCATCTGCAATGCGGAATAGCGGTCATGGTTCATGCTGCGTGTTGCTTGTTCGACTCCAATAGAACCATTGGAATTGTATTTCAGCCGCAAATTGGAGATCTCGTCTATCAAGAAATCCGTTTGCAAGTACGGCATGTGGAGTCTTTCAAATTCGGTAGGAGTGCTGAAAACAAAGTCAGCCGCGTCCTTGCGTTGCAAAAGCCGAATCTTTCCGGTTTCAAAGAAATCCATGAAGTTCGGTATGCTTTCCTTATCGAAACTCTGTGCAATATAGCAAAACACAACCTTCGGGCTACCAGATTTTTCCGGTTCGTCATTGGTGTTAATGGTGTCCAAGCACGGCAATTCTTCACCGCTCAACGGGTCTATATGCGCTTTCAGAAGCTCGTCTGCAATTCCCTTGCCCAATCCGTTGTCATCTACGATAATGGCGACCGGATTAAACTTGTTATACAGTCTTTGAATTTCGATCGCAAAAGCAGTAAAACTTAAACTCGCCTGAAAAGGAAATAGATTAACCAAGTGTGCCTCTTTTACGCGACCATTCGACGAATGAATGACTTTGACAACGGTAACTATAGAAAGGCAACTTTTATTTCCATCCGAACGTGCAACGTCTATGCCCATAACGTATTCTGCGCCATCTTCACCTACGAACTCCGGATTTGTCAAGTTGCGGCATTCCAATACCTTTGCAATGTTACAAAGACCATCTTCACCCGCTCCAGTCCATCGTGCCATATAGTTCATGTCGAACGTAATCGGAGAGCCATTTCGCTTTTCCTTCATGATTTCAGAAATGCTCTTTCCTCGTCCGTTGAACGCCGCCAGCTTCCAACTTGCACCAAGCATAATTGAGCCTTCAAGATTTACCATGTGCTTAAATGCCTTTTGGCAACGGATGTGCGCAGGAGAAGCACGGTAGCCTGTCGTTGTGTAAGAAATGGCACTGGAATTGTTTTCGTTCGGGTCGATCTGCGGATGCTCACCAATGGTACGGCGAGGGTCATCGAATATCGGCTTTACGGCATCTCTGTATGTAGCTTCATCGACAAGGTTGTCCTCTTCTATGCTACCACGATGTCTACGCAAGCCCTTTGAAGTCTGCGAATTGGCAAGAGCATCTATCTTTGAGCCGTTGTGGAATTCGATTTCGGCAAAGTTATCACGGAACGCAACATTGTATATTTCGTTCTTCATGAGCGGATAGAATTCCAATATCTGATCATACTTTTCTTTCAACAACTTAGCGGCTGTTTTCAAGCTTTGCGCCGTCAAAGAAAGTTTAACGCGAGGATAAAAAATCGCCGTGTGGAACATTGCCATAACTTCAAGCAACGTTTTACCATACGCACGTCCGAAAGTGTAATATCCTTCTGGGAATCTTGCCACCGCGCGCAAGAAAACACGCTGGTCAAGATCTAACCGTATTCCGCCCGATTTCGGCGTGATCAGATCATAGAACACATCCGGATTAAACCGAAGATATGAAACAACACGTTCCCACTTATGAAGGTTGTTATCGAATGCGTTCTTCTCTTTTTCACCATTTACGTCAATTGCAGGCGTAAAGTCAGGGTTGTTGACATTGACTCTTGATGTCTTGCGTGTATATTTTTGGTTGTCACTCTGAAAATTACCATATGAAGGCATTATGAATTCTCCTTGTCTATGTCCTTTTCGTCAAAGTGACCATCTTCTTCTTTCTTTAAGAATGAATAACGTCCCTGCAATTCAACTCTGCGCCTTTCAAGGAATCCGTACAATTCGGAATAGGTGATCAGCGGAAGCCCCATCATGTGGCGAGCGCAGTTGACATACTCCCAAAGCGTATAGTCTACACGGTCTTTCGGTTGTTCCTTGAATTCTGGGAACAAAGGGATGACATCCACCGCCTTTTCGACTGCGGCAGACAACTGTGAAAAGCAAGTCATTCCCTCACTAAGGTCAGCCGCCGACAGCTGTGACGGGTTTATCTTTGCATCCGTCGCAGTGTCCTTTGCAAGTTTCCCCCACTTTGCGGCTTCACTTGCATCCTTGTTTGCGATGGCTTCTTCCGCCATCATCTTATAAACCGCCCATTCAGCCAGCTTCTGTTTGTGCATGTTGGTTTTCAGGGGGTAGTTGTTACGCAAATCGGAAAAGAGATACCACGCCCTGGCGTATTGCTCAGGCGACAAACCATATCCGAACAAATCTTCGCATTCTCTAAGCTGTTCGTCGCTTAGATGGTCCTCGAATATCTTTTTGCTTTTCTCGGCTTTGTCCTCTTCTTCCATGCGTTCGCCATCAGCAAACGTAGCACCGCCAGAAGCCTTCTTGCCTATGGAGTTCAGATATTCTCCAACCTTCAATCTTTCAGGCACAACCTTTTCGTTCGCCTTTACGTATTTGTCATAGTAATACGGTCTGTCCAGTATTCGGCAAATGTTATACAGCGTCTGCGGTGTAAACTTTCCATTGCCGTCAAGAGATAATTCCTGTATGCACTCCTTGCACATCGCAGAATGCCCCGTCTGATTATTAGCCGAGAACATCTTATAGAACTGTGCCTTTGGCTTAACCTTCATACACCGGGTGCATCTGGCATTGACAGGCTGACCATCAGCATCAAGAGCGTTCAAGTCGTATTCGCGTTCTTCTTTTGCCTTAGTCGCAGACTTCTTCTTCGGCTCTTCTTGTTCTGTTTCTTCTGTTGCAGGGCGAATTTTTTCTGCCATACCGTTGCCCCCTTCTTGATAAATTGAAAAATAGAAAAGCTACCCCACAAATGCAAGGTAGCCTTGTATGATTATGATTTCCACATCTTGAATTCAGATGCAGATACACCATATCGTGTTTTGAAAATGTGCTTCCGGCGAAGGTAATCAGCTATCCGCCGAGAAACAATAAACTTTACTCTTGCCTGCTTTTCGTCCGACTCAAACGTGCCGAACCCTCGCAGCTTAACTTTGTCGCCGTCCATCATTGCCTGACCAATTCTCATGAATGCCATTTCGATGACGGTTTCGGCATGCGCAGTTGAAACGTCAGCCCGTTTTGCAACGTCACGTGCAATTTCGTAAAGGGATAATGTTTTGTTCATATACTATATCCATATATTAAGATTTTTTGCGAACCGCCACTTTTTACGAGACGTGTCGTAAAATCATTTGATTTGGGATTCTTTGTTGCGTCGTGCGGTCTGTTCTTTGTTCACTTTCACGGAACATTCTTTGCAATACTTGACGCGATTGTTAGTCTTTTCAATCTGGCATCCACATATTTGACAGAAGGAATAATGCGCATTGAACCACGACATCCATTCATCAATCATCTGTTCGCTCGGTTCAAACTCCAACTCGTGATTTGCAGACTCTTCAATCGGTAGGTCGAAATGCAGAATCTTTTCACGTGCAGTCATGAGGAAGTCCACATAAAGGTCGTGAAGAATGTAGTTCTGCTCCTTAATCTTGCACTTCGTTTTGGCAAGTTTGCACAAATCATAAAGCTTGACCTTGCTCTTTGAGTTCAGATAAATGTCTGTTCTCCCATAGAATTTGCACACGCAACACATGATAAACAAAAGGCGTCTGGCATCTTCGGTTCTTGCCTTTGCGATCGTTTGCAATTCTTCCGCCGAAAAGGATATTGTTTCCGGTCTTTCGGGCAATTCGGCACCGTCAGTAGCAATCTTTACGCAGTCGGAAATCAACTGTTCGTATTTGACCTTGTTAAAGTCGTCCACCCACTTGGTGCAGAATTCAATCAAACGCCATTTTACGTTTCCAGCATCCAGCCCGTCAGTTGTCCATCGCCGGGAAAGAAGAATGAGATCAGACTTGCTGATGCCATCGTCAAACCCGTTCTCCATCAACTGGTCATATCGTTTATCTCTGTTGAATACTATCATGAATATTTACGATCAAAATATTCTTCCGCGACAGGTTCTACCTTTGCCCACGGAACAGTCGAAAGTGCGTCGAACTTGCAAGCTATTCTGCACAACACACCAATGTATTTGCAATGAATCGGATGCAAATAGAACTTTTCTACAGGGAACTCGCAAACCGTCCAAACAGCCGCCTTGAAAATATCATCCTCCGACACCCCTTCCATTTCAAAGTAAAGAAACTTGGTTCCTTTCTCCTTGTGGCTGTCCGCATAGAATGCATACTTCCCGTTGGCAAGTTTGACCATGCTTATATCAATCGGCTTTCGCTTCATTATCTACCTCGTGCTTAACCTTTCCGAACACATCCAAAGCGTTCATTTCAAATTCTGAATCAATCCATACGTCATACGAGAGATATTTTTCACAAATTCTTGTTGCAAAATTCAAAGCGGGCAAAACCGAATCGAGCAAAATAAGCTTAATCCTATATTTTTCATGAGGGTACGTATGGTTAAGACGAACAGCAATGATGCCGGCGTACATATCATCATCCCATCCGTAGATGTTTTGCATTTCAACGTAGAAATTCGGAAGTTCGGTATTTGTTGCATCCACCATGATTTTATACTGTCCCCTTCCGTAAGGAACAACAAGCAATTCGATAATTTCTTTATTCATCGGGAAACTCCAATACAAATTCTTTCATAGAATAGTTTTTACCGAGATAAGAAATATCCGGCTTATCAGATGCAACCGGCATTCTTAATCTCACCTTGGTGATAGTTTTATACAGGCTTCGCAACATGGTGTCTATCTCCCCAACGGAGTCACACTTTTTGCCATGAATTTCTGTCGTTTCTGCACATTTTTCCGCATGAATATATGCAGTTTCATCAGATCGAGACTTGTTCCTCAGCACGTTTTCGTAAATTGCATCCCCAAAGCAATCCCAGCAAAAGTCCTTAGAGCCAGTGCTCAACTGATAGCAAGTTATTACGGCAAGATTGGCAAGTTCCGTTTCGTCATTTGTGATGTTTTCCATGGCTTCATTTCGTAGGGATTCATAGAACTGATCGTATGTGTTGAATTCGCTGTCAAAAAGCGCATGTTCTTTCTTAAAGGCGATATGCTTTTTGCGCAAGCTGTCAATAAGAGGAAGAAGTTCCCAATCAGTTTCGTATTCGGAATCAACCAGCGACTCTATGATTTCCTGGTTTTCCTCTTCGCTGATTTTCTTGCTGTACGACTTCACGCCTGACAGATGCTGTTCCATGTACCTGCATATGCGGTTCATCGTTCCGTTCGTTTCGAGCAACGGATTTCCGTTATCGGCAAAATTCTGTAGACTTTCCGCAATTTTATCGTCCATTTCTTGCCGATGGTCCAATTCGCCATAAGGTTTGCCGTAAAGAATGATTGACATTCGGTTCAGGTCGTCCAAAAAATCCCTGTATTCCCGGTTCTTATGCGTGTATAAATACCTCATAAAATATGGGCGGTGGCTCTCTATGCAAATCCTGTTGTTGAACTCCGCCCTTTCGACTTCTTCCGCCGTCATATCATCGGTAATCTTTGTCTTACGAATCCAATGCTTGGGTATGCCTTCAAACGCAATGCCCTTCGCCGCATCAATAGCTGCACTTTGAAAATAGCAACACAGTTTGAGTCTCGTTTGCAACTCGTTGTATTCTGGTGAACCTTTTTCAAACCGGCTCTGAACCTCGTACAATGTCGTGCTTACGTTCGTGATGTACCCTATCAAAGGGTCAAACGACAGAACGTCCGTTTTGTAAAGCTTCTTGTAGTCAACCTTAGCCTTTTCAGCCTTTTGCGGTTCATATGTGACAGGAACATATCTGTCGCTCATGCGTTCTCCTTCGTCATGATGAATTCCTTAGCATACGGAAGTGTTTCAATCCACTTGCAAAACTCGCGCCATTCTGGGAGTCTGTGATTTCGACGCTGATAGTAAATGTTTTTCAGACACCTGTAGTTGGTTGTCATTCTCGCCGTCAAAGTAAATCCGCAAGGGTTGCTGTAAAGCAATTCAAGGTACTTGCGTTTCTTCTGTTCAGGGTCTGTTTCAGATTCATACGCGCACACCTTTTCTTTCATGACGGCAATAATCCGTTCGTCTACATACTCATTGTATTGTGACGGCAAATCGAACTTTGCAATTCTGTGCATTGTAGACTGCGACGAAACGAAATTCATAAATCGGTATCTTTCGATTTCCACCCACGCCTTGTTGGTAAATGTCAGGTCGAAGTTGACCACGATTCCAGTCAAAAACTGTTCTTCAGCACCGCCGGCTTTAGCAAGCTTGCAACAACGTCTAACGGCGCCATCATTGATTCCTTCGGTCAATTCGGTCCGCATCGGATAGCCAGACGCCACAATCGAACTTTCCAGCCCCATGATTTCCACATTGCTTACGACGCTCATTCCAATTCCTCCGGCTTCTTTGCTTTCTCTTTCATGTCTTCGAGAACGAGAAGATATTCATCCTCAGTCACCCAGTGAGCATCAGCATTGCCATAGCCGCAGTCGTAGTTGAATTCTATGGTGAAAATCACGCTATCGCAGCACTCTTCCGATCTACACACCATCTGATACTGGTTCTTAGCCAGCGCGCGAACGACAGCCTGAATGTCACTCCAAAATTCAATGTCCGATTTGTAGTTATCCCTTGAAAATGTAACCGTTTCGCATCTTTGCATATCAGCATCTCCCTTTCAAAAATTGTTCGTTATTTGTAATGAATAGGCAATCTCCATCCATGTCGCTTCCGGAATTAAGCATACTGTCCAGACCGTGTACGTTTTGTATGTGGCACGAATCCAAATACTGATACCAATCCCTTGCCTTTTCGCCGTCAAAAACAGAAACGCCATGCACTTCGCTGCGCCACGTAAGCGGACTACGTAACGCACACACTTCCTTTGCTCCGGCGGCTGCCCAATGTGCATTGTAGCACTCGTGTTCCTTGATCAGTCCATTCGGTGTCATCCCAAACGCATACTCGCACAACGCATACGGGTCCGAAACCAAAAATTGATATGTGCAATCAATTATAAGACGTCCCATACAAGCTTCTCGGATTCTTTTGTAGAGGCTGTCGGCAATTCGCTTTCTGATATACGGGTCTTTCATCAGTAGCGGATTTACAATCAAACTCTTTATGAACGGTTCTTGTATTCTGTTGAACGCCTCCAGCGGATCTCCATCGCAATCAGCTATACTCCCCAAGATATACAGCAGCGCCTGTTCGTATTTGCCACTTGCAACGCCCTGAATCCAGTCGACGGTCTGACTGCACAATTTTTCAATACCGTCATCGTCCAAGTCAAGAACCTGTAGGAATTGGTAGTTCGTTCTCATGCACCGCTTTATTTCACTCGGCTTATCTGCGCATTTCGTTACACCCCAATTCCATCCATACTTGTGTGTGTTTTCGATGTAAGACTGCCAGTTGATATATCCCTTATTCAATTTGAACTGACTTTCTGTGAGAATAATATCAATGTCATTCACGTCAACTTCATTCCCGTATATGTCAGTAAGTATATTCTTCCCGGCAACCTCTTTTGCGAATCTATGAAAATCAAAGGTTGCGACCAGTCCTTTTACGAATGCGCACCGAACCACAAATGCGGAAGGCACATAGTCGCATCCTACTTCCTCACCCCACTTTGCCGCAAGTGAAGGTGAAATAAGCCCCATGCCGTCAAAAAGATTGAACTTAAGCTTTTTCTCTTCTCGGCTGATCACCGGCTGCGGGTCGCCATGCGTAACGAAATCCACAAGGTGTGTACGTTCGACTTCGCAATCCTTTATCACGACTGCTCTCGGTTCGGAAACAATGGCAGTCGAACTACTTCCCAAGGCGTAGTAGGCATTCCATTTCGCCCATATGATTTCGATGTCGGCACATCCGCAACGAAGAAATTCGTCCAGCTTTTTGAATATCCGTTTCTGAACGAACATGGCTCGGTTGGTTCTTGCATGACCGGCTCCGCACATCAGTCTGACGTACCTTTCGCCGTTGATCGTGAAACTGTGCCGATTCAAAGAACCGTATTTTCCTTTTTCTTCTGTCTGAACCGTCACAAACTCCGGAATAAAAAGTTGTTCGTCTATTTTTCTGTTGATTTCCGACGCCATTGTTGCGTTTTGCGGCGTCTTGGCTCGTTTGCGAATATTTTTTTTAGCCTTCAAGAAAGAATTGAGCATTTCTGCGTCATACGGGTGGTTCGTTATCCGTCTAATCTCTCGGAGGCATTCGTTATCAGCCAGCGCGACGACCTCCTCGTTTCGGCGAAAATCCTGCAAGGAGCCGTTTATTTCATATCCGGAATTTCGGATTCTGCTTTCCGTCAGACTAACAATGTAAAATTGCTGTATCTTTTTCAAATTTCGGCTCCTTTCGTATATATTTGTTAAGAATCTTCATCCTCTTCTTCAATTTCGTCGATTTCGTCTGCGGAATCCTCACAAATACCATCGCTTTCGACGAATTCTTGACAGCTTCTCGTTTCAGAACCGTCAATGTAGTCATCCAGATCGGAAGAGCACACGTCTGAACTCCAGTCACACAGTGATCTCGTAT
>ERZ1024491.35-NODE-35-length-22259-cov-12.638083_pt1 | contig 22259 bp, 18 predicted proteins | sample MGYA00520797_ERZ1024491 | MGnify/ENA primary metagenome ERZ1024491 (study PRJEB33242, sample SAMEA3444319) | Homo sapiens | biome: Host associated; feature: Gastrointestinal tract; material: Stool | place: Uganda | collected 2011-01-01 ...
TCTATAAGCATCATGATCATCACATCTTTTATTAAAAGTAGAAATGTTTGGTCCGTGCATACCAATTGACTTATTTTCTTCAAGTCTACTCAGCACTTTATTAAAAGTTTCTTTGTCTTTAATGAACTTTAATAAAGCATCACGCCATCTAGGGCCAGCAAACCAAGCAAAAGATTCCCTTGTAGGAATATCTCTTTTAGTATGTAATTTGATTACATAGCTATAGTCACTTAAATTCACTTCATTTAACACATGAACGAAAGGGCCTAAATCAAAACCTAGATTTTTGACGACTTCAACTTTTGAATTTGGAAATGTTTTTTTTATGTCATCGATTAAATTTGAATTATTTTCAACAAGAGTAAAAAAGTAATCACAATCTTGATCTGATAGATTTAAAAGGCATCTCTTTAACTCAGGATAAAGAAATTCATAATAAATGTGAGTATGTACTAAAAGACGTTTCACTGAATAACCTATTGAAATTAACAGAACCTGAACAGATAAGTTTAAAACAAAGCTATTTTAACTTACTAGCTATTAAGATAAAAGAAAAAGCTGTAAATATGAACTTTATACCACAAGATATAAGGAGCTCACTTTCAAATCTAAATTCAAAATGACCAATATGACCAAAAGTTGCACAAAATTGACTTTCGATAATGATATAATTACAGCAAAATTTCACAAGGTCGGGAAAAGATGGATAAGCAAAGAGAACAACGTAAAGATATTGATGGATTAAAGGGTATTGCTATATTAGGTGTTATCTTTTATCACCTATTTGACCTTTTAAAATCATCTCACTTATCTCAATCTAATATTTTCAACGGTGGTTTTTTAGGAGTTGATGTTTTCTTCGTTGTATCAGGATTTTTAATTGCGAGTTCAATTTATGGCAAACTATCCCTTAATGAATTTTCATTATGGTCATTCTATAAAAGAAGATTTTTTAGAATTGTACCTCCATTGGTAATCATCTGCTTTTTCTCACTAATCCTCGGTTATTTTCTCTTGCTGTCTGATGTTTACCGCGAACTAAACATCGAAGTTGTAAATGCACTTTTAGGAATAGGCAACTTTAGATTTGCTAATGTTGGAGGATATTTCAGTCTAGATTCATCAGACAGACTCTTGCTGCACACATGGTATCTTTCAATTACTATTCAGTTCTACATTTTATTTCCTTTATGTTTGGTTCTCTTGAGTAAGACTGTTGGTACTAAGCGTATTCCATTAGCAACGTTGACTATGTCTGTAGCACTGTTAATTGTATCTTGCATAGTGTCTAAAAATGGTAAAGGATATCTTTTAACACAATGCAGAATCTTTGAACTGTTCTTAGGATCTGTTTTATTCTTCTACAAAGATCAAATATTTTCATTAGTCTTTACAAAATTCAAAGCCTTACCTGCTGTTGGTGAATTAGCTGGAACAATTCTTCTTATTACGTCAATCTTTACTGTTGAATTGTCTGATGGAATATGGATTCCAAAAACTTCAGCTTTAACAATTGTTGCTACTGCATTAGTAATTTTATCTCACAATAAACACTCTATAATTGGATTCAAACCGTTATCCACACTTGGTAAAGGTTCATATTCGCTATATCTATGGCACTGGCCTTTATTTATATTTGCCTTGCGTTGTGATTATTTAAATTCTCCATTAAAACTTATTGTTATTTTCGCAATAATTGCTTTAGTTTCTGCGTTCTCATATAAATTTATTGAAAAGCATAACTTTAAGATCATAACAGTGCTCTTAATGTATGCAGTTTGCTTTGCAAGTTATGTTTATTTTCATTCAGACAGCAGACTAAACTACTTATCAAGTTTTACTGTTGAAGATCTTAAATTTACTCAAATTGCACCAGAATACACACCAAAAGCAATATTTGCTGAACACGACAAGGTTGTGTGGCATTATGGTCTACAAAAAGAAACTCCTCATATATTCTTTGTTGGCGACTCTAACGCAGGTCACTATCAATATTACTTAATGACGCAAAATAAAATACCTGTTTACTTCTTGTCTGTTCCAGCATCATTAGCTTATGGAAAAGAATTTGCTTCTATGCAAACAGAGTATTTTATTAAAGGACAAGATAGAGCTGACTTTTATGAACTTTACAAAAAGACGCTATCTATTCTAACCTCTGGCGATAAAATTATTCTATCAAACAGATGGGATATTATGTTTGACCTTTATGTTGCTGAAAAACAGATCAATAAGACAGATGCAAATTTTGAAAAGTATATTGATGACATTCTTCATGACTTGGATGAACAGATCACATCTCATCCACACCTTCAGTTCTACATTGTAGGACTAGCAATAGTAACAGATAAAGCACATTTAAACTTTTCAAAGCTTGACTTAACAGGTTCTTTCTTATCCAAGATAATCAATGTCAAAGAGTTCTATCAGAGTAAAGATTACGTTGAAAGAAATGAATTAGTTAACAATAGGCTTAAAGCTTATGCAAATTCTCATAGCAATGTAAAATTCATTAACAGAAATGTACCAATAAACCAAGGCAATGGAATTTACTCCATTTTTGAAAATGGTGGTCCTATTTTCTTAGATGCAACACATTACACTAATCGCGGTGGTTGTGTTATAGGAAAATACATCATGGATACAGTGGTAAATGGTAAATAAGTTAGACGTTTCACTGCTGGTACCAATTGAAACAATATAAATCAATATAATTGAATTCTAAAATGAAAAGAATAGCTGTTGTTTACTTTGCTTATATCAATAAAGATAAAAATTGGAAAAGAATAATTTCTGCACAGCTAGCTGATCTGAAAAGATCTGGTATTTTAAGTGAAGCCGATCTATTCATCGAAGTAAGTGATCCTAACAATTTAAATTCTGTTCACTGTTATTTTGATAATCTAAAACTAGATTGCAAAGTTGCGTACCACAGTAAAAATACTTTTGAATACTATGGACTTCACAAAGTTTGGGAACTATCAAAGTTAGATTCTAATTATGATTACGTGGCCTACTTTCACACAAAAGGCATGAGTTATAAAAAGAGATTTTCATTAGGTCTAACTTCTGGAAGAAATCCAAGAGAAATTGTACTAACATACCTAACCTTCAAAAACTATAAAAACACAATTAACGTATTTGATACTAATAAAGGTATAGTTAAAATTGGTGCTTTTCCCAAAAAAGATGATGACAGTTCTGATAAGAGTGGTTGCTTTATTTGGTTTAACTTTTTCTGGCTGCGTTGTGCTTACGCAAGAACTTTAGAAGAACCCATTATTACAGATAATAGGTTCTACTATGAAAACTGGAGTTCTAAAGATGTCGGAGAAAGAGGTGATGCTTACAAGAGACTTTCGTTTTCCTTATATTCAAAATCTAACAAAGGATACACTATTCACGAAGCATCAGATACATTGAAGCACCTAAATAAGTTATACAAATATTTATGGCCTCTTTCAGCATTGTATTTGAGAGTAACTTACAGATAACAGTAAGCAACAGCTCAGATAAACGAAATTTACCTTTAAATCAGACTAATCTTTTTTTGTGGCACTTAAATTTCATCTTTAATCCTAATAAGCAGAGAACAAAGTGTTCATGATAATATGTTAAAGATAAAATTCTTTGCACAAAGGATAACTTTTGATGTTCAACTCCATCGTACTTTATGCAATATTTTCTATCTGATTTAAAAAGCTTTTTAATAAACTTTGAGCTATGAGATGTCAGTGATTCAAGGTGCTTTACTGAAATATTTGTAATTTTGTAATTTGCTCTACCAGCTTGCTGGTTTCTTCTAAAAAGGAAATGATCTCCATAGAATACTTTAATTTCTTCAGGTATTACGAAATAATTCTTTTTTAATCCAAAATAAGCAGATCCCCAAAAACCTGCCATTTTATCCATTATTTCGAATTTTACTTCGCTATCTTTAGGATATTCATCGAAATCAGACTTAGGAGAGTTTGTTGCACAGTCAATACCTGCTAAACCTATATTTTTATCAGACTTAGAAAAGAAGTCATCCACAGCCTTAAATAAATTTTTTGGAAGAATTAGATCATCATTTAAAATTCCAAAAATTTTGTATTCTGGATTTGAGAGTTTAATTCCAAGATTCCATGCAGGATTTACAAAGAGATTTTGCTTTTGAGTAAAAACTCTTACCTTGCTAAAATTTGAGTTGAAGCCTTTACAGGAATTATCAATAACAACAACTTCGCCAACAACATCAGCCCCTTCGAGTTCACACAGAAGTTTATTCAATACGTCCAAATCTTTTTGCATTGTAGGAATAATAATTGATAGCATTTCACCCTCTTCATAACTTCTGTATATATATATTTTGACTTACAAAAATCAAAAAAAACTAAATACTCAATTTTCTTTTGAACGTTAATCTTTTACAGATCTTTCAACGTTTATGAATAGAACAAGATCTGGATTTTCCTCTTTTAGAACATTCAAAATTTCATCAGGTGCTGATGTTTGCCTGTGCATATGGACAACAGTTCTAAAATACTCAATAGCATATGGTGTAAAGTATATGCCATAAGAATCTGTGATCAGCATGATTTTTCTTTGATCTTGAGCTGAACTGTTTACATACTTAGATCCGAACTCTTCAATGGAATTTGGGTCATACTTTAATGAATACTCTCGTTTAGATTTTAAGTTTTGGACTTTAATCTCTGGCTCATTAGCATTTATGATCAGTGCTTCATCCATGATATTCTTTTGAGGGTTGCTTATATTTCTGATCAAATCCCCATTTTCATGTTTAGAAAATGAAAAGTTATATTGTGTCTTTTGATAATCTTCCAGTACTATTTTCATTACATTATCAAAAGCGATATTTGCACCATATCGATTCCAATGGGTATCGTCTGTATAGTAAAGTGATATATTAGCTTTTGGATCTTTATTAGCACGGAGAACATCATAATTATCAATCACATTAATACCTTGTGATTCAAGGTATGGTTTAATTTTATTGAAAAATCTAAACTTACCTGGTTCTCTAATGTATGGATTCATGTACTCAGAATAAATTCCATGCTTATCTGGTCCAATCACCAAGTAAACAGGTGCTGAAGTTGATGATTTTATAGCATTTAATAGAGCTAATTTCTTACTTACCATGTAAGGAGAAAAATTCATACCTTCACAATGCTGAGAGTATACAGAATCAGCTGAATTTCCAACAAACAACCAGCCTTTAATGCCGTTTACTGTAAATTGAGAATTTGTAAAATTAAAATCAGTAAATACAGACTGCATTGGCTTGTATAAATTCTCAGTCACCGGTAACTTGAACAATAGTCTATCGTTATAAAAATTTACTAAGTTCTGAAAGTAAGCCTTATCACCAAACGTTGGAAAATGGTTAATAACTCTGTTTTCGCTTTTAACCACATAATCATTTGGGGTGATTATAAAACCTGCTATTGGGACAATAAACATTGAAGCAATAAGAACCTTTTGTAATATCTTTATCATCGTATTTGCCTCAACTAAAAATTAAAGTAAATGAATGGGTTTTGAGCGCCAAAGAAAAGGACAATTACAGATAAAATCATCAGAAATGAATTAACTGCAAAAGCACCATTGTGAGTTACAGCTTCTTTTGCGTTTGAAGAGTTAAAACTCTTTAATCTAAAGAAAACTAACAGACATCCTATGATAAGAGCTAGGTAATTAAGAATTTCTCCATTACATACGCTTTGATTGTCTGTATTAGATAAAAAGAACATGACAGATAAATAATCAAATGCTTGAGAAATGTTGTCAGCTCTGAAAAGCACCCAACCAATTAGAACGACTAAAAGAGCATATGCATGGGTTAAAAACTTAGGTATTTTGTTTAAAAGATCCCCTAAGAAGATTCTTTCTAAAATTAGAAATAAACCATTATATAAGCCCCACAGCACGAAGGTCATATTTGCTCCATGCCATAAACCACACAAGAAAAATACCACGATTAAATTTAAGTAAATTCTGTGAGTAGGAACTCTAGAACCGCCTAATGGGATGTATACATAATCTCTTAACCATGATGATAGAGATATATGCCAACGTCTCCAAAATTCTTTGATTGAACAACTGCTGTATGGAGCCATAAAGTTTTCAGAGAACTTAAAACCAGCCATTGCTGCTAATCCAATAGCCATATCAGAATAAGCAGAGAAATCAAAATAAATTTGAATCATATACGCAATAGCACCAATCCAAGCATCCATAGTTGAAAGACTATGAACGTTATAAATAAACGCCATATTAGCTAATGGAGCAACTGAATTAGCAATTAAGATCTTTTTATTTACACCTAAAATAAAACGGTATAAACCATAGGTAAATAAATTTGAATCTAATCTTCTAGAACAGAGATCGTCTTTTACCTGCTTATATCTAACAATAGGGCCTGCAATCAAATGAGGAAACATAAAGAAGTATGTTAAAAAGTTAATTACATTACTTCTTCCATTAAGTTCCCCTCTGCTAATATCAATCAGGTAGCTCACAGCATGGAAAGTAAAGAAACTGATACCTAGAGGTAATACTTGTTGCTTAGCATGCAGATTTTCTGCAATTCCCCCATCATGAAGCAAAGATACTAACCAGAAAGAATACTTATAAAATACTAAAGCTAATATATTGATAGTGACGAAGAACACTAATGCAATAACTTTTAGAGTGTCATTTTTTCTTTTAGCTGCTTCTAAAGCATATCCAAAAAAGAAATTAAAAAATCCATATGCTAGTAGGACTTTTAAAGAATGAGTACCACCGTCAAAAATATAGAAAAATAAACTAATTAAAATTAATGCTAAATTTCTAATCACGTTCCATTTCTTAGACAAAAAATCTAAGACAAGGAATAATGGTAAAATAAAAAATATAAAAGGAAGACTTGCAAATACCATATTTTATCTTTAATTAATCAATATTAGTCTTAGTACAGTACGAATGGCGTATTCTACAACAAAACTAAAAAATCACAACTTATCAAAACTTCTAAAAAAGCAATTGCCTTACAAATTTATCAGCAACGAAAGTTAATATACACAACTACAGGATAAAACCAGCTGAATATATGACTATCGATTTGATTAAAAGTAATCATAATCATCTGATAACATACTCTTTTCATTCTCTAATATCTCTTTTTGCAGGCGAGAAATATCTCTGCTTAATTTGCTTTTAATTTTAGCTTTATTCTTTGATCTCGTTCTCGAACAAGATGATAAAAACTCAGATCGTTTTTTACTAAAACTGTCAATTGAAACAGTTGCAGGATCTATTTGATATTCTTGGTTATCATCTAATGACATATCAAATGAAGTAATAAGATCAATATCAAAATTATCAACTACTGACTGATATTGTTGGATTAGATTTTTAACCCCTTTATTATCATATTCATTCATGATTTTAAAGACTGAATCGTCATGCTCTAAATAATCTAGACAGATTATAAAACCGTAAACAAATCTAAAAGAGCCTCTATTATAAAGAGATCGCCAAATACAAGATCTTTTATATGCTCCTTGAACAATAAAATTAGAATCAGAGAGCTCTACAAAAAATGACTTTCTAGGATAATTAAAATTTATCTCAAAAGATTGTCCGTATGATAAGGAATCATCATTATAAAGAACTGACTCTTTGCATGATCTATACAATTTTTCAAAAGATGAATGTGTTAGGTCTGAGAAAGTATTACATTCATCAAGAATTGCAAAGTAGTAGTCAAAGGCTTTTAAAATTGATTGATATGCTTGCGAGCCATGTTCAACTACATAGCCTCCGTTAATTTTATAAAAGCCCAGTTCAGATGTATCCAAAAGACCAGATCTAAAAAGAAGTGTTAAATAGCATCCTATCTCATACATTGGAGAAAACTTATTTATTGATGTTTTGCATGCATAGATATCAGCAACTTTAATCAATTTATATATATCATCTTCATTATCTGACTTAACTATTGAGCTAATTGCTTTTTTACAAGATTTTTGAATTAAAAAACGACCAATTTCACTTTGTTTATATAGTAAGAAGGGAAGAGCTTTTACAATAATATTTTCATGATTTCTGCTTCTACTCTTATCGAAGTAGATCTTCACTGGTAAATTTGAGTTGGCTGAAAGATAATCATCTAAAGTATTTTCTAAGTCACTTTCATCATAATTAAAATCACTTACACCATTTGATAAAGTAATATCAGAAAACACCTTGCCAACATCGTGAAGAAGAGCTAAAAAAATTAACAGTATATGAAGATCTTCTACATTTAAATCTTCATATTTAAAATTTGTGTACTTTGATACTTCAATCGCTTTAAGAGCAACTAATAAGCTGTGTCTTAAAAGTCCACCACAATCACAGTCATGAAAACACTTTGATGCGGGAGCTATAGAAACAACTTTTGCAAATCTGAAAATAAGAGGATCAATAAGATCAATTCTACTATCTGTAGATATAGATGATGTAGTTTTTATAAGTTGCAAAATTACTTTGTTTTCAGACAATAACTCACTAACAGTTCTATAAGAAAACACTCTAGAACCATCTTTTCCAAGAACTAAGAAGTTATTTAGAAGATTCAATATAGATATCGCTCTATCTTATAAAAGATTGAACTGTTTTCTTAAAACAAAACAATTCAGTAACAAAGACATTAAAACTCAAAACAAAGAATCATAAAAATTAATCTTATGAAAAAATCAATGTTCCTATTAAGCAGATTGCCAGTAGAACAGTAGCAATTGCTTCTAAAATACATATCATCTTATACTTTTTGATTTTTCTATCTTTTTTATAGAAATTCGACTTGTAATCAGGATCAAAAATTCTAGAAATACATTCTCTGCTATCAGCATACAGTTTTGTATGATGTAGCAAATACTCACGTCTCGCAAAATAAGGATCTTTTGTTGTTAATTGTGTTCTTGAACCATTATCAAATTCTCTATGGTTATAAAGAATTTTATCAATTCGGTAAGGGAGTAACCCGGCCTCTACAAATGACATCCACAGATCATAATCCTCTGTCCAACTGTACATGTAAGACTTGTATTTACCGAGCTTTATAAAATCAGATTTTCTGAATAAAGAACTGTTTACAATGCAGTTTCCGAAAATAAAACTCTCTTTATTAAATTTTGGAAGATTCCAATCCTCATTTACGGCACCAAACTTTCTAGCCTTACAGTAAACAAAGCCGACATCAGGATTTTCATCAAATACTTTAACCGCTTTCTCAATATATGTTGGTTCAATTGTATCATCACCATCTAAAGGCAGAATATAGAAACCTTTAGCTACGTCAATAGCTTTATTTCTAGAATCTACTACACCAAGATTAGTCTCATTTTTTAAAACAACAATATTGGTATACTTTTTCTTTAATTCGTTCGCAACTTCAAGGGAACCATCTGTTGAGCAATCATCTATAAAAACAATTTCGATATCTTTATAGGTCTGATTTTCAGCCGACATGATTGCATCGGTGATGTACTTTTCCTGATTGTAACAAGGGATAATGATTGAAACTAATTTAGTCATATTTTTTAGTTTTTTTTGGCTCTGCATGCAAAATTATGGATAAATAAAGCTAATAAGTAAATAAATACTCATCTCTCTGATACAGTGTCTAAGATCTTTCTACGAATATAAGCCTATTCTTAATTGAAGAAGACATTTGCATCATTTTGTATAGTTTTTCTGGTCCAATCATTACTCTTATATTGTGATATGAAGACAAAAACGATTTTTTATCGTAGCAAAGAATAACAGCCAAACGTAAATTTGGGTGAATCAAAAGTTTTTTGATAATGTCAAAATCTGCTGGTGAGCAAGAATGTCCAAAAATAATCATATTAAACCCAACAATTTTTTTTCCTTTAGACGTCAAATGTTTTAAAGACAAAAGTTGATCAAAATTAAATCCAAGTAAATGATTTAAAACTCTCTGAGTTTGTTTGTAAAAGTAAGTGCTATATTGGTTTCTTGTGTTTTGTACAGACATATCGTAATTTTCGTTGATGCCAAAAATTGCAGTATTCTTCTCAGAGCAACCATTAACATGAAGAATTTTGTTCGAATATGCATCAATTAAATCCGATAAAGGAGAATAATTGTAATTCAATACAGCATAAATATCATCTAGCAAGTCAATGTCAACAATGTAAGGAGCTTCAGGAACGCACCAATACATAGACTTCTCAGATTTTAATTTATCATATAGACTGTATTTATAATTTTTATCTTTCTTTATTATACTGATTTGAATATCAATATATTTACAGAATTCTCTTGTAAAACTAGTTAGATTATTCAAAAAAGAATGGGCATTACTAGGATTATTAAAAATATCTAACTGCTCACTCTCTTGGGATAAATACAATTTGAAAGAATCATCAAAACTAAAACGGGAGATAAGTTTTGAGTCTTTTGTTATTAAACACTCAATCAAACATTCAATATCCAACCAGCCATTAACCTTTCTAGGATCATTAGTTCTTCCATTGCCGTTAACTATGTTTAAAAAATTATGAAAATCATTTCTTATTTTATCTTTTGCTTCTGGCTTAATACTTATTTGTACATCATCTATTACAGTTTTGTTTATATGTTGAATGTTAAAGTCATTTTCTGTAATTTCTATTTGGCAGAAGTTATAAGAATGGTCCTCTAAATCAACTTTCTTTTGACAATCTTGCTTCAAAATTGAAAACAAAATTGATAAAAGAATATTATTTTTTCTTAAAGTACTAGAATCTAAACTAATATCTGAATAAAGTGGACCAAGAGCAACCTTTACTATATCAATTGTTTTTATAACTGATTCATCCTTTATTTCAAATAATTCAATTTCTAAATGTTCTAATTCCTGTTCTACAAATTTACCATATATGGCACTGTCTTTTGTTTTTTGCAAAACATCTAACATATACAAATATATGAGAAAATCCTCATATTTGGATTTTAAGCCAAGTTGAAGATCAAAACCGTTACCTAATAAAAGAACTGTAGGAGTTCTGTTTTCATCTTCATATTCTGAGTTAAATTTAATTCCCATAGCTGACCTCTACCATATTCTAAAATTCGTAAAGTCAATGCTCTTTGCAAATAAGACGTGACTAATTTTAGCTTTTTTTATGTTCCTTATTTATGAAGAATATGCTTAAACATATAGACAACTTATTACTTTAAATATGACACCACAACTTTTCTCAAATTAACTATGTATTTTGCAACTTCTGCAAATACTCTTTCTTTATCAGCATTATTTTCAAAATTAACACCTAAGAATCTGTTAATTTGTGAAAGTTCAGTGCTTCCCTTTCCATTGCTTTCAAATTTAGATTTTTCACCGAGTTTTTTGATAATAGCATCTTTATCTTGAAGCATATTATTCCACTCAGACCAACCTGATTTTCTTATAAAGGTAACTTTTATGAAGTTTCTTTGAGGGTACAATGTTAATGATATTGTGCCGATTTTATTTATTCCAGAAGTAAATAAAATACAACCTGTTGGAGATGGCTTCAAATTTGTGTACAAACAGGATGAATCTGTGCTGTTACGTGCGATTTTGATAAAGTCATTCCATAGGGAAATAAACATCATTTGTTTTGCTGAGTACTTACTTGAATACTGATTACCATCATCTTTACCCTGTAAGTCTGATGCTGTAGTACTTGATAATGCTAAAGTTTCAATGAACTGCTTTAAGGATTTCTTATTGTCTTCACTGATTTCAGGAACCAAGTCATCATTTTCATGATCATTGACGTCATTCAAATTACTACTATCATGAGTTGAAGACTCAGAAATATCACTTTTATCATTTAATTCAATATAACTTGATTCTGGAATCTCAATCCTTGCAACATCTAGGAAATTTGAATAAAAGGCTCTTTTTAGTGATTCAAGATCAAGATCTGATAGTTCAGTTCTATATTGTTTATTTATTTTTACAGCATTACTGTTATTGTTAAGCTTAGTAAGCAACTCATATAATTCAGTCACACAACCATCAACCTGAGCCTCATCATTCAGATCGCATTTACAATGTGACACAATGAGGTTGTAGATCTTCTCATTGTATTGTTGCAGACACAGAGCAGCAAACAGAAGTTTAGCCTTATCCTTGTTATTGAGATCGATCGAACCTTCACCTATGAAGGTAAGCAGTAAAAAGGCATTTAACAGTCTTTTTAAGGATCTTGGGTTAGAACCTATAGAGCTTGCACAGAGATCGATGTAATCTTGTAAATCGTTATCATCAATCTTAAGGTTAATCTTGTTAAAACCATCCTTTAAGTAGTTCTTAATATCATAAATAGCTACAGGTACTTTAAATGGTACTTGGATGATCTTATCAAAGAAGGACTTCCCCTTTTCGTACTCTCTATTGCGTTCTTTTTCATCGATTTTTTCAGAGTTATATGAGGCAAAACCGTACTTTTCAATAGCACCTCTGATTACTACCTCATAATCAATTGCAAGCACAAAGACACACTGCTTACAATCTAGGAACAACTTTAATACTTCAAGTAACTCAACTGCTTTAGATGGAACCAATCTATCCAAATCATCAACAAAAATCACTACCCTATCTTTATGTTCTCTTTCACAAGCACTGTCTACTACCTCTTGAAAGTGTTGATGCAGATTTTCAATTTGCTCTGCGTAGTTATCATCAGCAGTCTTTTCTGTACACTTTTTTAGATCTACATTGATGTTATAGATAGATACAGACTTTAAAGCAGTAGTTAAGGCATTACTGCATACTGAGGTAAAGTGCTTTATAAAACTATCATCATCTTGAAGCTTATTTAAAAGCACCTTAATCATTGAAAAGGCTAAAGAGTTACCTAGATCAAACTGAGAGAACTGCCAGGTATTAAAGAACACTGGAATGACATCTTTTTCAATCTCATGCTCTACCATCTTCATGATAGAGGTCTTACCTGAACCCCATGAACCTTGAATGGAGATTGTCATTGGAGTGTTACAGGCTTTAATGAATCTTGATAAACCGTCTAAATGTTTATGGATGTTAAAAAGATCAACTGTTGCAGCCTCATCTGTTAGACCTTGTTTCTTGTTTTCTTCAGTACTCATTTAAGCCTCGTAAAGAGTAATCTTTGTATGTTTGTTTGTAAGTTTAGTTAAAAGTCATAAATCAAGGTGTATCAACAGCTTTAAACCAATGACATCAAGTCAAACGCCTACAGATGATGACTATGACCTATTGGTTACAAGTATGAAGTTTAAAAGCAGCACCATCTTTTAATGATTGAAAAGAGGATTGCCCTACTTTTAAGATACGTTGTCTTGCATCTAAAGTTTAGAGTATATAGCTTATTGTACACTACAATAGCTTTCCTCACTAAAAATATACAGTTAAGATTCAGGCAACCTCGAAAAGCTAATTATCTTCCTTGTCTAAAAGCTCATCAGAGGCAAGCTCGTCAGGATCTGTAGTTTCATCATAGAATTTACAAAAGACCATAGCTACGTATCCAAAGATATTAACTTTTCTTTTGGTTAAATCTAACTTTTGCTCATCATAATCTTTATTCCAAGATTTTAAGATGATATAAGGCTGTTCAATTGAAACTTCACGAATAATGGCACCTTCAGAATCATCTGTAGCTAATAAGACAGGCTTATTTAAATAAGTCTGCACATTAGGATCGTTAACGATAACAGCCTGCATTCCAGGATTTAAAGATCTGCCTGACAATCTAGCCATACTGTCATCAGCAATGTTAAAGAGAAAAATCTTCCCTGATGAATAATAAGATTGAAGACCTGATAAGAGATTAAAATTCTCTTTAGGAGCTTTTGCCAGTACAGAAGGAAGATCTGCTTCAAGATTAAGATCTTTGGCATTAACTAATGGCAGCAAGCACATAGAATTGTCTTTAGACAAGCACTGCTCAAGACTCACGCCCTCTTTAGGTCCTTTGACCAGAAGCTCAACAGGTACATTTAACAACTGAGCTAATCTTGAGAAATTGTAGGAACGTGGAAGATGACCGCCCTTTTCCCATGATGAATAAAGAGCTGGAGTGATGTTTAATGCTCTGACAATATCAATTTGTTTGACATGCCTGTAGCTTCTAATGAATTTTAACCTAGCAGCAAAACTAGAATTTTTTAAATCATCAACATTATCCAATTTCATTAGATATATCCATAATCGATATAGAGACAGATCTTTGCTTTAAACAACTAACATGTGAGTCATCAAACAAGCTTAATAAAAATATCAGACAGCTTAACTTTATAAAACCTTACCTGCTTCAGTAAAGATTAAACTCAAATGAATGAACTTGCAACTAAGACGGCCACGATATTGACTAGTGCTTAAGATTTTCAACTTAAAATACTGATAGTAACGAGCTTCATTGATACGCTTTCGATTTTGGACTTCCCATGATTTAGCAGTTGAATATTGATCATCATTAAGTAATACCTTACGAGTCTTGAATTGATGAGCTAAAGCGCAATCGGTTCTTTTGTACTCAAGATTAGGATCCAAAAGATCATTTACATCAACGTTAAGAACCTTTGCGATCATCTCTAATTTACTTAATGATAGGTCAGCTTTATTGTGGAACAAGGCAGTAATATAATGAGAACTTATCTTACCATTGCTCAGTCGAGTGAGCAGAGAATAACTAATACCCGCGCACAAGCACTTTCATACATTGGAGCAAAACTATTATTTAGGTAGCTCAATTCTATGGTTTATAATACAGATTATTATTTATTATTAAATAAGTAACAGAGAAGGTTTTTACATGCAAAATTTCAAATTCTAGCCATGTCAATTTTTTTATAAATAAAATATTGACATTTCCAAATTGCACATTATTATTACTTTTAATAAAGTACAAAAAAGGAGATTCTTTATGAATATTACTAATACATCGCAAAAAGCTATACAAGCAATTCCTTTGGACAAAATAATGAAAAGACCACAGGTTCGCTCTTTACAGAACAAAGGTTTTGATGCACACAGTAGCTCTGAGGCATATCCTTATAATGCAGTCCAATCAGATGATTCAATTGAAGCTCTAGCAACTTCTATTCGTTCTCAAGGTTTACAGAATCCAATCATCGTAAGACCAGCTCATGTTGATGATGATTATTCAAAACCAGTAATCGAAGACTGTTACATCATCGTCTCTGGTGAAAGAAGATACAGAGCTACACTGCTTATTCAAAAACAGCAACAATCTGAGATTGCAAAAGGTACTTTTAATTCTCAGGAAAAACTTGTTAATACTATTGATGCTATCGTCAAAGACTATTCTCATGACTCAGATATTTATGCAGATCAATTAACTGAAAATATCCAGCGAGTAGATTTAACTGGATTTGAAATATCTGATGCGATTATGAAATACAAGCGTAGCTATGAGAAAGAGCACCCTGATCTTCCTGAATTAAAACGAGAAGGTCTTGCCAAAACATTCGGCAAGAGTCTTTACTGGGTGTCTCAGATGACATCATTTGCTGAGCTCGATGCTTCCGACGATAAGGAACTAATCTCTCTATTTAAAGAAAATGTAATTAGCCGTTCTCCACGTGCTGGCTATGAGTTAATTAAACTATACCGTAAAGATAAGCAGACTACTCTAGAAGTACTTTACAAGTTCAAACAAGATGGAAAGGTTTTTGATCGTGGTGCAATTCCTAGCTTAAAAGCTCATATTGAAAAAAAGAAAAATGAGGCAAAACAGAAGGCATCATCTAGCTTATTGAATGAACTTCCAGGACTATCAATATCTTCAACAGAAAATGCTGATGATAAAGATAATACACAAGCTACAGAGCTTAAAAATGATCCAAAGGCTAAAAGAACACAAGAAGACACCAATAATGCAACAGATGATCTTTTAAAAAAAGATTCTGAAGCTGCCATCAAATCTATTACGCTCATGCTTGAAGATGACAATGGCGAACTGCATAGCTGTGCTCTTACAAACAAGAGTTTAGATATTAAAGAATCTGTCCTTGATTTAATCATCAAGTTAAAGAACAGAAAAGACATTCAGATTAAATTGAAGCAAGGATTTGAAGTTAAAGTCACTTATGATCAGATTAAGCGTATCTGTATTGATTTGAAATAATGTTCTTTAGTTTAAATAAATGGAGGAATTATGACCACTTCAGAAATTGATAGCGCGATTGCACTTGCAAACAGTTTATCTCATCTACGCATTGACGAGTTATTAGAAGAGTTAAAATGTAACTACTCTCAAATTGACTGGAATTATATTGGTAATCCATCTTCTTTGAGAGATCTTATTGAGAAACTTCTTGCTCTGAAAAATAAAATTTTGAAACAAGATGAATTGAAAAAACAGGAGAAAAAGCACTGCTCAAGAAGACACATTTAACTACCATATTGCAAATCAGATTGTAACTACAAATTGCTATACATTGGGGCCATCTCAATAAAAAGAGAGCTATGATCTTATGATTAGCTCTCTTTGCGTTTTATTGAAAACTCACAAAGTTAACTAAATTCCAACTGTTTTATTTTAAGGTGCCACGACTAAACATAGCGAAAAGGTATCATTCCAAAATCACCTCTAAGATAACTCTTTCTAAGATACCTGTATCATCACCTTTAGCCTTAGAAGCTCTATTTACTACAGCACCATCTTTCTTAGAGTATGACACCAATCCTAATTCATAAGAGCTTACTACACCATTTTCTAAGAGCTCTGTATTTGTACAGCGCAAATCAATTGAGCTTCTTTAGAAGATTTAACCTTTTAGACTTAAACATTCTAACAAGTTCAGCAAATATCAAAGGATGTAAATAATCATTTAAGCCATCAATTATGATGGTACAGCCAGTTCTTAAGATATACAAGATAAGAATCAGCTTTATAATGAGTTTTTTTAGTAACCTCTGACTCATCTTCAAGATCAAATTCAATCTCATGACCACCTACAGTCTAATGAAGCCCTCTAATATCATCAGTTGTAATGGACAGATCTTCTCTACTTTCCACGGTTAAAATTTAACTATAGACCGCATTCTACTGCGGTTGTGTTCTTTAACAAACGATAAGATACAATGAGAGATAAATTTGAGAGAAAATGTAGTAAAATCAATAGATTAGCTTGATTTTATGGTATTTTTCTGCTATAATTCAATGTGTTAACAAAAGCGAATCATAAACAGGAAAACGCCATGAATATTGTATCAGCTAAAGATAGTGAATTACTACAGTTTAACCCAGGAAAATTTGCTCAGGATGCTTTAAACCTTAACTGGAACGCATACAGATGCAGACTTCCTAAGTAAGGCTCTATTTCTTCCAAATACAAGTCTCAGACCATTAGTGCCGGAGAGATGTTGTCTGGAGTTATCAACTCCTGTCTTCTGGGAAACAATTTCTCTCAGTCCTGTTCATCCTTTGCTTCTACTCTCCTGCCAGCTAAAAAGAGTGCCATGTATGAATTTATGAGTTCTCCAAAGGCAAACTGGAACAGGATGACTATGTTGACAGCATGGGAAGCACATAAGCAAATTGCATCTTTAACCAATCATAAAGAACACTGTCTTATCATCGATGATTCTGTACTTGAACATTCTGGAGCTAAAAGGATGGAGAATGTAACAAGAACATATGATCATAACCTCGGCTCTACAGTAAAAGGATTTACATGTCTGCAGTTAGGATGGACCGATGGTCGCAATTGCTTTACCATTGACTCAAAGCTTGTAGCCTCAGATGAAAGCAAAGCCAAATCTAAAGCCTGTCCTAAACAGAAGAACAAGTGTTTTGACCATCGTCTTCATGGTGGTGTTATACGTAACGATGCTTACATATCAAAACCTGAACTTTTAAAGCAGATGGTCTTAAATGCTCAGAGACAGGGATTTGACTTTGCATATGTACTTATGGACTTCTGGTTTACCTATGAGGTACTTCTAAAGTGGTTCAAAACCCAGAGAAGCATCGATATCATTGGCATGTTAAAGATGGATTGCAGAAAGTATCACCGTAAGGACAGACTTGGCCGTTCAGTTTGTTGCGCTCCCCTTGATGAACTATGGATGTCTTTCAAACATAAACGTATCAAAGATAACTCCTCTATTGCCGGATGTGAGATTGTCAGAGCCTTTACAGGTAAAGAGAAGTTTGAAAACGGTATTGATTTGAAAATCGTTTATCTCCGCAGCTACAGCGAGCCTAATAAAATCCTGGTACTTTCTTCTACTGATTTAAACATCAGCCCTGAAAAGATAGTCAGAATGTATGCCTGTCGATGGATGATTGAAACAGGATTTTTCAATCAGAAGGAGTTCTTTGGACTTGGCAAAGAAACACGCTCTGTTGATTTTGACAATCAGAATGCCTTTATGTGCCTTTCTGCTTTAAGAGCCACAATACTGGAATTTCACAGACGCCTGCATCGAGATGTCCGTACCATGGGAGAAATAGCTAGAAACTGTCAGGAGACAATGAGAATCATTCCTTTGGCAGAAGCAGTAAAAGAACTGTTCGTCAGATTGATAGAATTCCCTGATAAGCTAGATGCAAAAGGTTGCATTGTTAAAGGAAAACTGAGAACTGTAAAGCACATGCTAAAAATGCTTCTCTGTAACTGGTATCACGACATGATTGACTATGTAAAAGCCATATTTGATTTCTGCACAAAACAAATACAGTTTTCAGGTTCACAGAAGAAAGTGCTTACTTAAGCCTATCACATTGTATTTAATCGGTTGTTAAAGAGCACAACCGCAGTAGAATGCGGTTTATAGTTAAATTCTAACCGAGAAAAGTAGAGTATTTTTTTATATAAGATAAAAGTTGTTTCATATTGAGATTTAAAGTTATTAAATTCTTTAGTATCGCTCAGTAAAAATGTTTAACCACTAAAGTTTGATTTATTGTTCAGGAGTCTTTCTTTCCAAGAAAAACAATCTCTTCTCCATCTTGGAAGAGACTTGCATCATCTCTGCAATTTTTTGAGGTCCCAACATTGTTCTTATATTGTGATAAGCAGACAGCATTGCTTCTTCGCTATAGCAAAGAACGACAGCTACTCTTAAATTTGGATGGGTTAAAAGTGTTTTGATTACATCAAAATCTGCAGGAGAGCATGAATGACCATAAATGATTAAATTAAAGCCATCTATACCTTCGTTTCCAATATGTTGCGAATAGTATTGGTATTTGTATGATTTTAAACTATCAAAATTGAAACCTAAAACATGTTTTAGAACTCTCTGCGATTGCTTAAACAAATATGTACAGTATTTGTTTTGCTGCTCTTGATATAATTGGACAACATTCTGAGAGGTACAAGAATCTTCATTTATTCCGAAGATAGCAGTTTCGTCTAAACTTTTTCCATTAACATGCAGAGTGATATTTGTATATTCATTAAACAATTCAGTTAATGAAGAATAGTTGTAATTAAGAACATCACGAATATTAGAAAATATATCTACTTTTTCAATAAAAGTTGCGTCTTGACCAGATTTATAGAGTTCAATTTCTTTATTTAATTCTATTTTAAGTGATTCGACAAGGTCTTTTTGTTCTTTAACATGATCTACTTGAATTTGGATAAATTTGCAAAATTCATGGGTAAACTGTTTCAATGCTTCACGCATTTCGTATGCACTCTCTAAATCATTTTTTAAATTTAGCGATTTACAATAAGAAAATAATGAATAACCAAAAGAAGTAGATATATCTTTTTGAGAAGGATCTTTGTCTCGTTCATAAAAGTAGGAAAAACGCGTCAATAAATGTTCATTTTTAGTTAATAAACACTCTATTATACTTTCTACATCCATCCAACCATTTATCTTCGAATGCTCTTTATTGCTAGATTTAAATTCTAACTGATTTAAAAATTGCCTAAGATATGTTTTTAAAAGACTGACGCAAGATTCGACTGTTTTATATGATTTTTCATTTTGTGTTGAATGAAAATTAATAGATTCACTTTGCAGTTCCCTCTTATCAACAAAATCCCAATTTGTAGAAATTAAATTACGAAATGGGTTTTGCTCCCCAAAATGCAAAGGACTAACATTTTTATTATTAGATAGTTCTGTTTTTTGAGATAATATTGAAACTATGCAAGAGACTAAAGTATTACTTTCTAATATTCCTAGTTTACCGCCGTTTTCTTCTTCAAAACTTGTTAAACGTTTTTTTGCAATTTCAAGAATACTTAAAAATTTAATTTTATCTTTGTCTCTATTTGGATTCGCTGATTCATTTTCTTTTATTTCTTTTGATTTACTTTTTGTATTTTTACTTTCATTGACTCCATAATATTCATTCTCCCCATCGATTAGAACTTTAAGATAATCATTTTCATGTTTTACAATCTTATTTTCTGAAAGATGGTGTAAAGTTTTTAAAAAGAATAGATATAGCAGAAAATCCTCATATCTAGATTTCAAGCCTAACTGTAAATCAAAGCCATTACCTAATAGGAGAACTGTTGGGGTTCCATTTTCTTTTTCATATTCTGTTGAAAAAACAATTCCCATAGTTAACTCCCTAAAAAGTCTTTGACAGCAAGATTCTTAAACGCTATAAGTAAAGTCTTAATGTTTAAATCCAGATAAATCATAACTATATTTGTTGCAATAAGATCTTCAAAATTACATTTCATTCTCTCAATACAAGCAAGATTATCTCTTGTTAGAGCAATCTCAATTGAGCTTAGAAAATTCCTTATAAATACAGTCTAGGAATAGTTTTGCTATTTAAAAATCGATTTCTTTAACTACTCAGAAATGCAGTAGATAAGTAATAATGGGAAAGCAAGCAACTGGCGGCAGACACAAGTATCTTCAAATCTGATAAATAACATCTGTTTGTTCTAAAGATTGTTTAGACTTAAAGAGATTTTTAGTAAGAGCAGTCTTCTCCAAAAGGTCAGGAGTATCTGTCTAAGCTCTACTTATGGTTCTTATAAGCTCTATCTTTACAGGAGCTAAATCAGTCCATGACAGATTTACTCTCACCTCAGTTGAATATTCTGAGTGCAGTTACTATGCTCTGATGCGATTTGTATCAGACAGCAGATACAACTGGTCAAATCTACTTAAATTTATTGCTAAGGTAGCATGCTCAATAATAGTAAAACTAAACAATAAAGATCATATCTATACACTCTGTATCGATGACACTATTATTGAAAGAGCAAGAGGTAAACACATTGAAGGTTTATCTAGAACCTTTGACCATGTAAAAGGAAAGTGTGTAAAAGGATTTGCAAACTTACTTATCTGTTGGCCTGATGGTACAGATATCTTACCTGTAGTATCTGCTCTTATGAGTTCAAGAAAAGAGGAGCACATAATCAGAGACTTTGATAAGAAGATTGATAACAGAAAAGCTGGAGCTAAAAGAAGAGCTGATTCTAAACAGCGTAAGCCTTCAATGGTATATCGCTATTGCAAATCTATTATCAACTTTGGTATCAAGGCTCAATATGTTCTTATGGATACCTGGTTCAATTCAGATAAACTAACATCAGACCTTCAAGAGATTGGCTTACGCAGTATCTGTATGATTAAGAAGAACCTTAAGTTCTCCTTTGTAGGTGAAACTCCTCGTTACAATTTAAACAAGCTTCTTTCTGCCTTAAAGAAAAGACAGAACTTAGAGTCTGACATTATCAGTGCCACAGAGGCACAAACTCCCTCAGGTCAGATTGTAAAATTAGTCTTTGTAAGAAACCGTAATAACCGCAAAGAGTTTATTACTCTTCTCTGTACAGATACATCTCTTACATCTGAAAAGATTGTTGAACTCTATTCAAGACACTGGTCTATTGAATGCTACTTTAAGTCATATTGCTTACATCAGATATATCATCATTGAAATTATTAGAAGATTTCAGGATGATCCTCTATGTCACTGTCAGATATTTAGAGACAGCTGTGATGAAATGAGAACAATTCCTTTCTTAGAAGCATTAGAAACACTTTCATGTTGCTTTACTTCTCTCATTGATGAACTGCATAAAGCAGGCTGTATAGCTGATGATATGTTACAGCTTGCATACAACATAGCTAAAGACGTAATAAACAAATGGTATGGTGCTACTGCTAAGTTTATTCAATCCTTACTTAGTCCTGAACTTAGAACACAATTTCTAAATAGTTAAAGAAATCGATTTTTAAACAGCAAATGTAGTGCTAGACCACATTTATAAGCGTTTTGTTAATA
>ERZ1024491.38-NODE-38-length-20607-cov-8.179107_pt1 | contig 20607 bp, 25 predicted proteins | sample MGYA00520797_ERZ1024491 | MGnify/ENA primary metagenome ERZ1024491 (study PRJEB33242, sample SAMEA3444319) | Homo sapiens | biome: Host associated; feature: Gastrointestinal tract; material: Stool | place: Uganda | collected 2011-01-01 ...
CCGACTGAGTGTCCATCTTGTCACTCAAAACTTGTTGTACCAGAGGGGGAAGTAACAAAAATACATCAAAAGATTGATGTTAAATATACTTTATATATTGTAAATTAGATGTGTGAAATGGTAAGTGGAAGTGTGTAACTTTCACAGGGTGGAGAAAAAAGGTAAGTGACAGCAAGTCTACAAATGACATTACAACGTATTAATGCAATTGAGCGTCAGTTTGCATCATTAACTATGCAAACTTCTTTACCTGCTCCAGAAGAAGCTAAAACAAACACTGATTTCCAAAAGATTTTGGACAAAAAAGTCGAATACGCAAAAGGTAAACCTGTAGAAAACGCTGAAATTAACGAATTAATTGAAGAATATTCTGCTAAAAACGGTTTAGATAAAGACTTTGTTAAATCAGTAGTTAGACACGAATCAGGTTTCAACGTAAACGCAACTTCAAAATGCGGTGCTATGGGCTTAATGCAATTAATGCCATCAACAGCTCAAGGCTTAGGCGTAACAAATGCTTACGACGCAGAACAAAATATCGCCGGCGGTACAAAATATCTAAAAGGCTTGATGGATAGATTTGACAACAACAAAGAATTAGCTCTTGCAGCATACAACGCAGGGCCTAACGCAGTTAAGAAATACGGTGGAATTCCACCTTACAAAGAAACACAAAATTACGTTAAAAATATTATGAAAACGTATGATAACTACAAAGGAGGTAATTAATGCTAGTCAGAAGTTTTGAATCTGCAACAAAAGGTATGATTGCATTAACTGAATCTCTTGATAACACTGCAATGAACCTTGCAAACGTAAACACAACAGGTTACAAAAAAACAGATTTAACTTTTAAAAATATATATGATGCAAAAGTTGTAGAAAATACAGGAACTCTACTTTGCGGAAACACAAGAAACATCGGAACATTAAGTATGGGGTCAGAAACAAACAGAGTTCATTATGATTTCACACAAGGTGCATTACAAAGAACAGACAATCCTCTTGATTTAGCAATTGAGGGTGACGGATTTTTCAAAGTTCAAAGCCCAAGCGGAGATGTAAGTTACACAAGAGATGGTCAATTAGTTTTAGACAGTCAATCATTCTTAAGAACAACAGACGGAGATTTCATCTTAGACGTAGAAGATAGACCAATTCAAATAAACTTCAGAGAATTAGGATTTGACGATATGTCAAAAATCACAGTAAGTGAAAGAGGTAATATCGAAATCAACAACAGAGAACAAAAACGATTACTTCAACAAATTGCACTTTACGACTTTCAAGACAAAGAAACAGGTTTGTTCAACGTAGGAGGTTCAAAATACATAACAAGAGATAACGATGTAAACCCTCCGCTACAAGCAGAAAAATTCACAGTACAACAAGGTATGCTTGAAATGTCAAACGCAAACGTAATCAAAGAAATGATTAACACAATCAACACAACAAGAAACTACGAATCACTTCAAAAACACGTTAAAACAAGCGGACAAATGTTATCACAAGCGATAAACGTAGGCAAAATCAGAGTTTAATTAGAGGTAAGGAATAAAAAACAATGTTAAGATCATTAACAACAGCAGCAACAGGTATGATAGCTCAACAAAATTACTTAGATGTAATTTCAAACAATGTTGCTAACGTAAATACAACAGGCTTCAAAAAAGTTCGTTTAGAATTTCAAGACTTACTAAGCCAAGCAGCTAGACAACCAGGGGCTATGTTAAACCAAGGTACATACCAACCAGTTGGTATTGAAATCGGTTTAGGTGTAAAAACTGCAGCTACAACAAGAATTTTCACAAAAGGTATTGCAGTAAACACTGACAGAAACCTAGATGTAATGATTGAGGGCGAAGGCTTCTTCCAAGTAATGAAAGAAGACGGTACTCTAGCATACACAAGAGATGGTTGTTTCCAACTTGACGCTCTAGGTCAGCTTTGTACAAATGACGGTTTGTTAGTACAACCAGCGATGACATTCCCAGCTGATACAAGAGAAATTACAATTTCTCAAGACGGAAACGTAACAGTTTTGACAGGCAACAACACTCAAGCAAACCAAATTGGTCAATTCCAATTAGTAAGATTCCAAAACCCAGCAGGTTTGTTATCAATCGGTCATAACTTGTATCAAGAAACATCAGCATCAGGTAATGCAGTTCAGGGTACACCAGGACAAAACGGTATGGGACTATTGGAACAAGGTTTCTTAGAAGGTTCAAACGTTCAAATCGTAGATGAGTTAATCGGATTAATCAAAGCTGAAAGAGCCTTTGAATCAAATTCAAAAATCATCAAAACATCAAGTGATATTCTTCAAATGACAAACAATTTAACATAAGGTAAGTAATTAAATTGAAAAAACTAATCACTACAGCGTTAATAATTCTAGCAATTACGGCAAACTCAGTATTCGCCGCTACGCTTTCAGATAGTTTTGTTAGAGAAGAAGTTAAAAAGCAAATTGTTGCTCAAAACAAAAAATACACAGATGCAGATATTGAAGTAATAATTGCAAACATGCCATTTTCAACAATAACTGTACCTGACGGAAAACTAAAAATCCAAGTTACTTCAAACTTTGATAAATTTGTACCAAGAGATATAAAAAAAGTATTTATTTATTCAAACGGAAAACTTGAAAGACAATTTTTAGTATCAGTAAGAACATTAGCATACAAAGATGTACTTTGCGCAAGAACTCAAATTGACAGAGAAGCACTTCTAACAAATGCAAATGTCGGACCAAGAAGAATGGAAGTTTCACTTCAACTAGACAATGTTCTTACAGCAGATATGCTAAACAAAAAGCAATTAATCTCAAAAAAATGGTTTAGAGAAGGCGAAATTTTAGACAAAAGATTCGTAAGAATTAAACCAGATGTAGAAAGAAATTCACAAGTTCAAGCCTATTTCAAAAGCAACGGAGTTATGGTAATGGTAAGCGGAACGGCGATGAGCGAGGGAATGATAGGTGACTACATAAATGTTCAAAACCCAACATACAAAAGAACATACAGAGCAAGGGTTATCGGAGAAAACAAAGTCTTAATTAATATCTAAGATTTTAAAAAGGGGAAAAGAATGGTAAGAAAGTTTTTAATAGCAGTAATCGCAATAACATCAATAATGAGCGTATATAACAGTGCAAAAGCTGAATCTTTATTCACATTAGGTGCGACTCAATCATACGCATCTTCACCAAAATCTTTATTTGCAGGTGTAAGAGCTATGGGCATTGGCGATTTAGTTTCAATTGTTGTTGAAGAAAACTTATCAAGCACAGATTCAATGGCATACAACTCAGGTAAATCTTCAAATACAGTTGATAACTTTACAACATATTTAAAACAATGGCTTCCATTCTACAATCTAGACAACGCTAACAATTTTGGCGGTTCAAACAATGTAGAAAACTCAGCAAGCACATCAAGAGTATTGGCATTTGGCGATACAATTTCAGCACAAGTTGTTCAAATGTTATCAAACGGAAATTTAGTTGTACAAGGCAAAAAGACTCTTGTAAGCAACAACGAAAGAGTTGACCTTGTAGTAACAGGTGTTATCGACCCACGTTGGATTGATGCAAGCGGACAAATCTCATCAACTAACGTTGCTAACCTCCAATTCGCATTATCTGGCAGAGGTTCAGTATCAAGAGGTCAAAACGAAGGTATCATAAACAGAGTAATCAAATACTTATTCTAATCTTTAAGGAAAAAGGGGAAATGAAAAACAAACTAACAGCACTAATTTTAATAATGATGATGAGCTTGATTTTACCACTACAAGCGCAAGCAGCAAGAGTAAAAATCGGCGATATCACTCACGTTAAAGGCGTAAGAAATAACCAAATTGTAGGCTATGGTTTAGTTGTAGGCTTACCTGGAACAGGTGACAACTCTCGTTCTACACAATTAACAAACAAAATGTTATTAATGAACTTGGGTACAGTAATTGAACAAGAAAACTACATTCAAAAAGGTTCTTCAGCTGCAGTAATCGTAACAGCAACAGTTCCACCATTCGCAAAAAACGGTGATCAAATTGACGTTACAGTTTCAACCTTGGCTGATGCTAAAAGCCTAGAGGGTGGTGTTTTGGTTCAAACAATCTTGAAAGCTCCAAACGGCGAAGCTGTTGCAGTTGCACAAGGCCCTGTTTCTGTTGGTGGTGTTAATGCAAGAAGTGGCGGAAGCATGACAAGAACTGCAATCACTTCAACAGGTCGTGTTCCTGGTGGTGCAATTATGGAACGTGATATTGAAACAGAAATCGGCGACGAAACATCAATCACTTTATCATTAGATCATTCTGATTACACAATGATTTCAAGAATTGCTCAAAGAATTAATTCAATTGCACCAGCAAAAGCAATCGACGGAAGTTCAGTAAAAGTAACTATTCCAAGCTCATTTCAAAATGACAGAATTACTTTCTTATCAATTTTAGAAAACTTGGAAGTAAGTCCAACCGCAGAAAGGGCAAAAGTTATCGTTAATGAAAGAACTGGAACTGTTGTAATAGGTTCGCAAGTAAAACTTCTTCCAGCAGCGGTTGCACACGGAAACATTACAGTAACAGTTGCAACAACAAACGATGTTTCTCAACCAAACTCATTTGCGCAAGGTTCAACAGTTGGTTTTTCAAATTCAACAATCGGAGTTGACAAAGGTGCAGGTAGTTTAGTAAAAATGGACGCAAACAGCAACTTAAATGACCTTGTAAACGCATTAAACTCAATCGGCGTAACTCCAGTAGATATAATCAGTATCTTACAAGCGTTGAAAAAAGCAGGTAGTTTACAAGCAGATTTGCAAGTAATTTAAAATTAAAAAGGTGGGTCAAATGGATAATTCAATAAATACAGTAACGGCAAACGTACTAAACAATCAAGGTTTAATCAACAACGAACAATATACTTTAAATAATATCAAAGGCGCAGGTAATCAAAAAGCTCAGTTAAAAAAAGTCGGAGAAGAATTTGAAACACTGTTTTTAACAAAGATGATGCAAACAATGGACAAAACCGTAGACCGAGAAGGTGGCTTGCTTGGAGAGGAATCAAAATACGTAGACACATTTAAAAATCACGTCTACCAAGAAGTAGGCAGACAAATGGCTAAGAGTCCGCACACATCAATCGGCATCGCAAGCCAAATCTACAAACAAATGGAAAGATACGTACAAGATTAATTAGAAAAGGGATAAAGATATGTCATTAAACGGAATTTCAACAGGAGCATCAAATTCAATACAAGCATTTACAGCATCAAACGCACTAAAAGCAGCACAAAATGCATTAAAAAACGATAACACAGTTAAAGACAATACACCGAGCGGTGTTGATTTAAAAGACAACAATATTATTTTAAAAGACCAAAATTTAGCAGAAATCAGAGATTTTGCAAAAATTGCAGGTGAAGATAACCTAACAGATGAAGATATCAAATATGGTTTAACATACGGTAGAAGCGTTATTGCAGACTACGTGATTTAATAAACAAGAGGAAATAATGGAAGAAAAAGTTTTCAGAAATATATCAAATATGTTAGAAGAAACAATAGAAGCATACGAAGAATTGCTTAATTTGTACAAAGAAAAAAAACAAGCACTTCTAAAACCAGACAGAGAAATGCTTCGATTTGTAGATGAAAAAATTCTAGCACACGTTAACACTATCAAAAACGTTAACAAAAAACGCGAAGATTATTGTACAGAAAATGATATCGCTCCTGCAAAAATTAACAATTTAATTGACGTTGCAAGCAAAGAATATCCCGAATTTGCAGACATTTATCAAAACCAAAAAGTTAAGATAAATGAAGTTGCAAAAGAATTGGCGTTAGTAGAAAAGACAAATGTGGAACTAATAAAGCATGGATTAATTATGTCTGATAAATTATTGGATATTATTATCAGTGCCGCACAACCGCAAACGGAGAATTACGATATGTACGGCAAAAATACGGATACAAGTGAGCTAAGCATAAGTTCCATAGTGGAAGACGCTTAAAAAGGAGTTTAAGATGACCATTAACAAAGCTATGAATATTGCCTTAACGGGCTTAAACGCAAACCAAGCTGCATTAAATGTAGTTTCTCACAATATTGCGAATATGAATACTGAGGGCTATCGTCGTCAGACCGTTCATTTTGCAGAAATGCGTACACCAATTTATGACAACAGCGTAAGAGGTCAAATTGCTTCTCTTGCTGGTGTTAAAATTGATGGCATTACAACAGCTTCAAGTGATTATTTAAATAATTATTATAGAACTCAAAATTCTATTTTTGAAGGTTTGCAAGCAGGTGCAGATATTGCTGGTCAAGTTGCAAATCTGCTAGATGAGTTAAAAGATTCGGCTCTTGGTGATTCATTAACTGAGTTTTTTAATGCTGCCAATGCTTTAAATCAAAATCCAACGGATTACAGCTTAAGAGTTAATTTTGTTGAAAGAGCAAAAGCAGTTGCAAATAAATTTAATGCAACAGACAAAACTTTAAACAATTATAGAGAAAGTATTATCGGTACAAATAAATCTGCAAAAAATTCTCAGCTTGGTACTGATATTAAGGCTTTAAATGAAAAATTAGAAAGTTTAGCTAATATTAATAAACAAATCTCAATGAACAAAAATGATACTAGTTTACAATCGCAACGAGATCAAATTTTAGCGGATATTTCAAGTTTAGCTGATGTTACAACAACTATAACTCAAATGGGTACAGCCAATGTAAAAATTGGTAATGAGGACTTAGTAAAAGGTGTAGAAGTTGTTGGAACATTAACTTATTCAGTAGATACAAACGGCAATCCAAAAATTCGTTATGATAATAAAGAAACTGGGAAATTTGATACAGATTTTGAATCAAAAATCTCAAAAAAATGGCAAAATTGGCGGAACTTTGAGTATTTGTGGTGAAGTTTTGGCAGATGCTCAAAATGATTTAAACAAATTAGCTAAAGCTTTCATTGATGAAATGAATAAAATTCAAACCCAAGTAGATGCAAATGGTAAAACACCTTGTTATTATGATAGAATTAATGACAAACTTGTGCCAAGTACGAATGAATATAAGCTATTTGAAGGTACAACCGCAGGTGATATAAAAATCAATGATAAGGTTTATAAAGATCCTGATAAAGTTGCAGCAGCAAGCGTTGTTGTTGATTTAACAAAACCTGAAACTTGGGAAAAATCAGTTGGTAATGGCGACAATGCATTAAAATTTTATAATTTTAAATCAGAAAAGTTACCAGATTTAGATGGTCTTTCAATTCAGGATTTTATAATAGGAATGGGCACAAAAGCTGCTTTGAGAGCACAAGATTTACAAAATCAGGCAGATGCTCAAGGTGCAGTTGTGGACAACATCAGTAACCAAATTTTATCTGAAACAGGTGTAAATCTTGATGAAGAATTATCAAATATGATTATTTATCAGCAAGCATACAACGCAAGTGCGAGAGTATTTTCAGCTTGTGTCGAGATATATGATACGTTAGTTAATTTAGGTAAATAGCCTAAAAAAGCAAGCAAAAGGAATTGTAAGCATTAACAAACAGCGAGGATTGAATTATGGCAATAGGAAGAGTTTCAACATATCAATTAAATAAATCTTTTACCGGTCAAATTGGCAATACACAGGCTAAATTTAATAAACTTTCTCAACAAATTCAAACAGGAAAGAAAGTTTCTTCAATAACCGATGATGCAGCGGCGGCAAGAGGTATTATTAAAGCTAATGCGCAACTTGGAGATATTGATACTTATGTTGCGAATTTAAAAATGGCGGATAATGAATTGACACAAACTGATAACACTTTAAAAAGTGTATCGGATAAACTTCAGGAAGCTTATGACTTAGCTATGACAGTTGCAAACGGAACTAATGGTGAAGAACAATTAGAAGCTTACCGTCAACAATTAGATTCAATTATTGAAAGTGTTACAGCACTTGCAAATACAAAATATGGCGACCAATATTTGTTCTCTGGAACAAGAACAACAACTCCAGCATATACAAAAACTGATGATGGATTAACTTGGAACGGCAACGATGAAGCTAGATATGCACTTATTGGTCAAGACCAAAAAGAACAAATCAACTTTAGTGGCTATGATATTTTTGGAGATGCTCAAGTCCAAACTGACCCAGCAACTGGCGAAAAAACAGTAACTGGCGACGGCGCATTTAAAGCTTTATACGAACTAAAAATCGCTTTAGAAAGTGATGACGTTGATACGGAAAAAGCTCGCGAAACACTAACAGGACTTAACGAAGGTATTGAATATGTAACAGGCTCAAGAACAAAAGCTGGTGCTTTAGGTAGTCAATTTGACGACTTACAAACAACATACACAAACGACACCTTGAATATCAAACAACTACGTTCAAACCTAGAAGATGTTGACTTGCCGAGTGCAATTTCTGACTGGTATTCATCATACCAAGCACTTCAAGCAAGTTATCAAATGTTCTCACAAACTATGAACGTTAGCTTGCTAAATTACATTTAACAATTTTAAAACAAAACTTACCATTCATTTAATAAATTTATATCTAGGACATCAATCGATGTCCTTTTTATTTTCTAACTAAAAACTCCCTCATTTCTGAGAGAGTTTTTAACTTTATTAACCGAATGTATTGAATGTTTTTTCAACGTTTTTATCAATAACTGAAGAAATTGATTCCATTTCTGTAGAAATTGCGTTTTGTTCAGTATCTAATTGTTTCAATCTTAATTCTAATTTTTTATCTTGAGCTTGGATAACTGAAGTTTGAGCGTTGATTTCTTCCATTTGTTGTTGGTATAAGTAGTTTTTGTAAGTATATTCATTGTATGCATCATTGTATGCGTCATTATCTGTAACTTGGCTTGTTTTGATTGCAATTGAATCTAAGTTTAAAGCTTTACCATCTTGTTTACCACCGCTTAAAGCTGCAATTCTGTTGTTTGCATCTCTTGTGATAGAAACTTCTGTCCAAACACCTGAGTTGTAAGTTGTTTTGTCAGCTTGTCTATAGTAGTCAACAGGAGCATCAACACCTTTTTCATCTACTTCAGATTTTAAGAAATATGTATATTGATGAGATGAACCATTTTGTTTGTCTGTATAATAGATATCTTCTGCTGTTAAGGCTTGATTACCAGTAGCAGCTTTCATTTCTTCTAAAATATTATTTGCTATATTACCTACTTGAGTTTCGCCTTGTACTAATTTAAGACCATTAAAAGTATAATCATTACCAACTTTATTAAGGTTTGTAGTACCAATTTTTTGAGCAACATATTCTTCTGCTGAATAAGTCCAAGAAATTGTAGCGTTTGAATCTTTACCAGTTACTTGGTTGAATGTATAAGTGTTACCAGCATATGTGCAAGTGTAAACAGTTGTTTTGTAGCTTTCAGTTGATGGAGGAGTTGGAACTGATAAAGTTAACATGCTGTTATAGTAGCTAGCTGATTGATTAGCCAATGTTGTTCTTTGTTGGTTAATTTGTTGACCTTCATATTCAATGTTAGTCTTTCTAGCTGTTAAGTTTAAAAATCTTGCTTGTGATGCTGCTAAACCCATAACGATACACTTTCTTGATTAACTTATTTCCCTTACAAGTTTAATATCGGTGTAAACACATGTATTCTTTAGGGTTTTGGCATGTTTTGTTACATAAGTTTACATTTTTTGTAGTAAAATTATCTTATACAAAATAAGGATAATATCATGAGTGGAAAACAACCAGAATATCAAACATACAAACGTTATAAAAAACAAAAAGATGTAACTGCACAAAATATTTTAACAGTATTTACAACTACATTTTTAATTATGCTTGTATTTTTTATAGGTGCAGCAAGACATATGACTCCATCTGTTGATGTTGCAATTGGCGAAGATAGCGCGACAGACGCAAAAGAAACAGGTTTGGGCGTTAAGGGTTTCATTGATAACAGACTTAAAGCAATTCAGTCAGAAGATTCTGATTCTATAATTAAAAAAATTGAAGAAAAAAAACAATCTAAATTTGAAGAAGATGACGAAGATGAATATTTTTCAAAAGATTTAGAAGAAAAAGTTAAAATTCCAGTAAAAAAGGTTAAACAAGAAGTTGCAAAACTACAAAATGAAACGACAACAGAAATACCTCCAAAACCTATTGTTCAACCTCAAAAACCAACCGAAGCACCCATCGCAACTCCAGCAGTAACAAATATTAAGGTTGTTGTAGGCAGTTATTCTTCAATTGACCAAGCAAAAGTTGCCCAATCTATTTTACAAGAGGCAGGTTTAGGTGTAACTCCATTTGTTAAAAATATTCAAGGTTCATATACTTTACAAGTTGGCTCATTCTCATCTGAACAAAAAGCTCAATCTTTAGCAAATGAATTATTGAAAAATAATTTTCCAGCAAGAATTATTAGGAATTAAGATTTAAGGAGAAAAAATGTTTAATATCGTAACCATTGGTAGCGCAACCATTGACGTTTTTGTAAAATGTGATGACGCTAATATTGTTTCTGTGCAATCAACCGACAAAAAATCAGAATTTATGAGTTACAAATACGGTTCAAAAATCGATATCACAGATTTTGATACAAAAGTTGGCGGAGGCGGAGTTAATACAGCCGTAAACTTTGCAAACCTTGGCTACAATACAGCTGCAATTTTTAAATGTGGTGAAGACTTTTATGCACACGGCATTATGAACTATCTAAAAGACAAAAATTTAGATTTATCACATATTATTCAAACTCGCAAGACTTCAACTGGTTTTTCTGTAATTCTTGTAAGTTTCCAAGGAGATAGAACAGTTTTAGCCCACCGCGGTGGTAATGGTGAAATCAAAAAAGATGATATAGATTGGGACGCAATAAAAAAAGCAAAATTCTTATATTTAGCACCATTAAACGGGAAATCTACAAAGATTTTAGAACCGATTGTGGAATTTGCACATCAAAACGACGTAAAAATTTGCGTAAATGCTGGTTCATCAAGTCTTAAAAAAGGATTTGATTACATGAAACGAATCCTAGAAGATGCTCATATTGTAGTTATGAACAAGGAAGAAGCTCAAATGTGTACTGGCATTGTTGTTAGACCTAATACAGCAGAAGAAGATTTTTCAAAAGAAAAAATTCACCCCGACGTTGTTAAAATGTTGAAAAAATTAAAGGTTAAAGACTACCAATTAGTAGTAATTACAGACGGAGGAAAAGGTGCTTATGCTTACGCAAACGACAAAATTTATATAGCACCAATATTTCCAAGCAAAGTTGTTTCAACACTTGGTGCAGGTGATGCATTTGCATCAACACTTTGTGCAACATTACATGCCAGAAACGCTGATATCTGCAAGGCTTTAACTTACGCTTCAGTAAATTCTAGCTCTGTTGTTTCAAACTTTGGTGCTTCAGAAGGACTTTTAACTTTCGAAGAAATCGAAGAAAAATTAAAAGAACAACCAGATTATAAATGCGAAGTAATCGAATTATAATTTATAATAAGAACAAAAAAGTCGGTCGGTGAAATTCACCGACCGACTTTTTATATTTTTTCAAAATCCTAGAATTCTAAGTTAATTTGAGAGAATTGAACGATTTTATTTTTACCACGTTTTTTAGCATTGTATAAAGCGTGTTCAGCGTATCTGATAACTGTGTTTGCATCTTCTTCAACATTTTTCAAACAAGGATAAGTTGAAATACCACCTGAAACTGTAATTGGGTGTCTTTCTTCTTCTCCTGCTGGAATAAATTCCATTTTTTCGATATCACGTCTAAAACGTTCTGCGAACAAGAATGCATTATCTTCTGATGTATTTGGAAGAATTACAATAAATTCTTCATCACCATAACGAGTCAAAACGTCTTCTTTTCTTATCATATTTTTTAATTTATCTGACAAATTTCTTAAAAGAACGTCACCCCATTCATAACCATACATATCATTAACAACTTTGAAAAAGTCGATATCAAACAATAAGCATGACAATGGAGTTTTGTAACGTCTTGCACGAGAAATTTCAGCATCTAAACGTTCTTGCAAATATTTTCTGTTATGAAGTCCTGTCAATTCATCTGTTGTTGAAACTTCATTAATTTTGTCATGATATTCTTTAATTTTTAATAAAGATTTAATTCTAACAACTAAAATATCTTTGTTAATTGGTTTTTGAATATAGTCATAGCTCATAGCTCTGATAGTAACATCATTGATTACGTCACCAACAAACAATACAGGAACTTTAAATTTTGTTGTCATTAAAATATCTTTTAGATTTGGAACATCTTCAATAATTAATAAAGAAGGGTTCAAAAGTTCATATTCTTTCAAATCGTCTGACAATTCTACTCTAATATCAACTTCTTCGATATTATCTAAATGTTCAAGTGTATCCTTGATATCAGATTGTTTTTTAGTTGTATAGATAATTACGTTTCTCATAGTATCTCCTAATACCTAATCTTTATGATAATTATAACAAAGTGATTATAAAAAAGCAATAACCTATTTTGAAAGAACAAATATCGCATCTTCTGCAAATAAAGAACTTATATTTCTTACAAAAATACCTCTTTTTTGTTTGCCGTTTGTAAAATACATAGCTTTTAGAATTTTTATATCATTTTTTTGTGCATATTCAAAAAAATCATTTATTGTAAGTAAATGAATATTTGGTGTATCGTACCATTCAAAAGGAAGTCTTTTTGATTTTGGCATTTTACCTTTGAATAGCAAGTATAATCTAACTTTCCAATATGCAAAATTTGGAACACTTACAACAACTTTTTCACCAACTCTTAGCATTTCCTTTATAACAAAATCAGGCTTTTCTGTTGATTGTAATGTGCTATTTAGAATTACATAGTCGTATTCCTTGTCGCTAAATTGCATCAATCCATCGTCAATATCACCTTGAATTGCACTCACACCTTTTTGAATACATTCGATTACACAATTTTGATCAATTTCTATGCCTTTTCCTGATACATTTTTTGTATCTTTTAGCATTTTTAGTAAAGTACCATCACCACAACCTAAGTCTAACACTTTAGAATCTTCATCAACGAGATTAACAATCGTTGAATAGTTCACATGAAGTGCTAAATTATTTTCCATTGGAAATCTCCAAACGGTTGTATACTTGAGAATTTATTTCAGCACCAACCAAAATCAACAATGATGTATAATATAGCCATACCATAAGTACTGCGAACGCCCCAATTGTACCGTATACAAAGTTATAAGTATGCAAATTGTTTACGTAAATTGAAAACCCCCAAGAACCTAACAACCAAGAAACGCAGAAGAAAAATGTTCCTGGAACAGTACTTCTTAATTTTAACATTTCTGGGCCTTTCAAATCTGGTAACAAGTAATATTGCAAAAATGCCATTATATACAATGCTAAAAAAGCAATAGGCCAACGCAAGAACAACCACATTGACGCAACATCTTCGCCTAAATTCAAATATGCAACACAGAAATTTAAGAATACTTTACCAAAAATGATTAAGTTGATTGTTATAAATAAAACTGCAGTATTTACACAAACCATCAAAAACGCCATTACACGAGTATAAACAAAAGAACGAGTTTCATTAATTTTGTACGCTCTGTTTAAGCCTTTAGAAATAATCGCCAGCATATTTGTTGTCAAAAACAATGTAATTACAAACCCTAAAGCTGCCCAGTAACCTCCTTTTGTGTAAAAAATAACCTCTTTTAAAACAGTTTGAATTAGCTCCATAGAATCACCAGGCATAATTGAAGACATAAATACGAAAATTGGTCTTAAAAACTCATGTTTTCCAGCCCAACCAAAAACACCTGTCAAGAAAAGCATTAGAGGAAAAATTCCAAGACAACACATATAGCTCATTTCTGAAGCCATACCAAAAAAGTCATTTCCGACCACTGATTTTATAAGTCTTTTTAAGTAAACTATTGCCTTTTTCATTCCAAACCTTGTTTTTTAATTTGTTCAAGAAGTTTTTTTACACAAGATGAAGCAGTTCCTTTAAGCACACAACCAGCAGCAAATTTGTGTCCGCCACCATTGAACACAGAGCAAATTTCAGCAACATCAAGTTTTTTACTTCTCATTGAAACTTTAAACATCTTGTTATCTATTTCCTTTAAGATAAACGCAATTTCTGTTGTTTCAATAGCGCGAAGATTTTCAACAAGACCCTCTGTAAAATCTTCACCACCGCCAAATTTTTCAACATCTTTTTTGTAAACAGTTATGTATGCGATTTTATCATTAGAACAAAATTCCGCCTTATTTACACAATATGCCTGAAACATAACTACATTTTTTGATTTCATTTCATAACAATGCTTGTACACTTTTTGAGGTTTTGCACCTAAATTAACTAGTTTTGACGCAACTTTTAAAGCATACGAACTTGTATTATCAAATCTAAATCCACCTGTATCAGTCAAAATTGCAGTATATAATGCTTCGGCAATATTTTCGTCCATTTGCCAGCCGTGATTTTCAGCAATTTTAAACAAAACCTCACCAGTTGAACTAGCGTCACCCTCAACAAATCTAATATTTGCATCATAGTTGTTAGTTTTGTGATGGTCAATTGCAACTTTAATAATCGCTTTCTCATAAAAGACTTGCGCATCAAAAATTCTATCTAACGCAGCAACGTCAACTAATATAACCATATCGTAAATACGAGAATTATCAAACTCGCTAATATGTTTTACATCTTTTACACCATTCAAAAATTCATACATTTTTGGAATTTTTGAAACCACCATCATTTCAGGTTTTTTCTTGTATTTGTTATAAATCAAATCTTTCAACGCCAACATTGAACCCAGTGTATCACCATCAGGATTTACGTGAGATATGATTAATATGTTTTTAGAAATTTTTATGCTATTATCTAAGTTCAAGTGTTCCATTTCTTCATTATAACACAAAACAAAAAACAGGCTAAAAATGACTAAAAAGGTTTTATATACAGATTTTGAGGGCATTGATGAAACTATTTCAAAAATGCTTGAGAACAAGGATTTCAAAAAAGCAATTACAAAAACTAATTTGTTTAAATTTTGGAAGAATGTTGCTGGGGAAAAATTTAAAAATAATTCAAAACCTTATTCTATGACAACAAATTCTGTAATGGTTATTGCCTGCAAAAACTCAGCAGTAGCGCAAGAACTTATGCTCAGAAAAACAAAAATTTTGAAAGATTTTGAACCTTATTTAAAGTCACTAAAAATGAACGTAAAAGACTTACGTTTTGATGTAAAACGCTGGGTTGAAGAAGAAGACTAACACTAAAACTTAAAATTATGCACCAAAATAATTTTTCAGACCAATTGTAAGATTTTCATTTTTACAAAGTTTTTTAAGTTTTGAAATAGCTCTATTTTCGATTTGACGAATTCTTTCACGAGAAACGCCATAATGTGAACCTATTTCGTCTAAAGTTTTCTTTTCTCCGTTATTATCTAAACCGTAACGCATAATCAAGACATCGCGCTCTTTTGGCATCAATTGTTTTAGCATTTTTTGAATATCTTCAAGCATACTTTCTTGAGTTACGCGTGAATCTGGTGTTTCTGTTGATTCATCAACAATATAATCTGCAATCTTTGTTGAATCTTCTTTTTTATTAGCTGGAGCTTCAATACTAATCGTAGATTGCGCAGATTTACAAATTTGAGTAAGTTTTGCAACAGAAATTCCTAAACGGTACGCAATTTCTTGTTTTGTGGGAGTTCTACCTAACTCGGTTGTTAAATCTAGTGTTGCTTTTTTAATCTTATTTAAAGATTCAATCATATGAATAGGTAATCTGATAGCACGAGCTTTGTCAGCAATAGCTCGAGTTATAGACTGTTGAACCCACCAAGTAGCATATGTTGAAAATTTGTACCCTTTTGTATAATCAAATCTTTCAGCAGCTTTCATCAAACCTATATTTCCCTCTTGGATTAAATCTAGGAATGACAAGCCTCTGCCTATATATTTTTTTGCAATACTTACAACAAGACGCAAGTTTGCATTTACTAAAATATTTTTTGAAAATTCGCAATTCTCATTTTTTATTTTCTTTGCAACATCAAGCTCTTCCTCTGGAGAAAGCAAAGGAATTTTACCAATTTGTTGCAAATAAATTCTAACAGAATCGTCTGTGCTTACTGAATTTAAACTTTCTTGAACCTTTGGATCTTCAACATTGTCAAGAATATCTTCATCATCTTCTGCTTGAAGACTATGAAAATCAACGCCTTCTTCAGAAATTTCATCTGTTAGTTCAAAGTTTTCTGTTTTTTTACTCATAAAAATTTACCTACATTCATGTTATTCCACAAAAATGAATTATTTAACATTTTTTTGTCGAACAGCCTCAAAAATTATTATACTCAAGGCATTTGAAACGTTTAGTGAGTTAAACTCTTTCATCATTGGAATTTTAGCCTGAAAATCTGATAACTTAATTATTGACTTAGAAACACCTGCATGTTCTGCGCCCATAACAAGTACGAAATTCATGTCTGTATAATTTATATCATAATAATTATCTTTTGCATCTGCTTCTGCTGCAATTACCCACCAGTTTTGTTCTTGTAATCTTTGTAATGCGCTAACTGGGCTATTGACTTTGATTATTGGAATATGATTTACAGCTCCTGCAGAAGTTTTTTCTACAACAGAATTGATTTGCACACTGCGTCTTGCAGGTATCATAATAGCGTCAACGCCAGCACATACGCAAGTTCTAATAATTGCACCCAAATTGTGTGCGTCTTCTACACCATCAAGCATTACAATAGACGCATTTTTATGTTCTTGCGCTAAAAAATCCTCCAATTCTGTGTATTTTATCGGAGAGGTAAACGCAATCACACCCTGATGATTAAATTCTGCATATTGAATAAATTTTTCCTTAGCTACAAACTGAAAAATAATTCCGTTTTTTTGAGCCAATTCTTTAATTCTTGCAATTTTTCCATCAGTATGAATACTATTTGAAATTAGAATTTTATTAATTTCTCTTTGAGAAGATTCTAAAGCTTCTAATACAGCATTCTTACCATAAATAACATCTTCCATTATTTACAAACCTCAAACATCTTGTTTATACAGTTCAATGCTTTTTTAGAAATTTCTTCATCAACAGTAATTTCATTATTTTCATTTTTCAATACACTGTAAATATCTTCTAAAGTGTTATGTTTCATATTTGGACAAATAATATTGTCTTTAATAAGAATAAATTCTTTGTCAGGACAATCACGCTTCAATCTATCAACTACACCTTTTTCTGTTGCAATAACGAAAGATTTGTTATCAGATTCCATCGCATACTTCATAATTGCAGTTGTACTACCAACAAAATCTGCCAATTGACAAACATCTTTGTGACATTCTGGGTGAGCCAAAATTTTAGCTTTTGAATATTTTGTTCTTGCATTATGCATATCTTCAGCCTTTATGCGCAAGTGAGTTGGACAAAACCCTGGATAAGTATTAACTTTAACATTACCCAATTGACTTTCCACCCATTTGCCTAAGTAAGTATCAGGCAAGAATAAGATTTCTGGTACATTCAAGTTTTTAACAACTTTTACTGCATTAGAACTTGTACAGCAAACATCACATTCTGATTTAACTTCAGCTGTTGAATTTACGTAGCATACAACAGGAACATCTTTATTTTTAGCTTTAAAATCTCTAAGTTGTTCTAAATCAATCATATCTGCCATCAAGCAACCTGATTGCATATTTGGTAACAATACTTTTTTATTTGGTGAAATAATTTTTGCTGTTTGAGCCATAAAATATACACCCGCAAAAACGATTATATCTGCATCAGTCGTTGCAGCCATTTTACTCAAATATAGAGAGTCACCAACAAAATCTGCAACTTCATCAATTTCAATATTTTGATAACAGTGAGCTAAAATCACTGCATTTTTTTCTTTTTTTAGTTTTAATATTTCATCTTTTAACATATTACGCACCTTGTCTTAATAATATTTGACGTGAAATTATGTTTAAATTATAATATACGCAAGACAATTATATAATAAAAATAATAAAAAATCAGAACATATGTTAAATCAATTATTATCACAGCTGGGTGCAAATACCAAAATTACTGTCGGCGTTGCGATGTCGCCGTCGGTTGGTCTTGAAATGATTGAGATAAATCCGAAGACAAAAGTAATTGAAAAATATGCTTGCAAACAGCTTGATTATGATTATTCAAAAAGAGAAATTGCTGATTACGACCGTTTTAGAGAAGTTTTAATTGAGTTATTTGATGAATTAAAAATTAACAGAAAAAGTAATATCGTTTTAACATTACCTTCTGTTCACTATGGATTAATTTCATTACCAACCATGCTTGGAGATGAAGCTGTTACAAGTGCCATCATATCGGAAGTTGAGCAAGCATCTTATATCTTTAAACGTCAAGACCCAGTAATCAGTTGGGTTGACGCTTACCCATCTGGAGGTAAAGAAAATAGAGAAGTTTTATATGGGGCTATTCAACAAACTGCGTTAGATGAAATTAATGCAGCATGCGTTGAAATTGGTTGTACATTAATCGCAATTGAAACAGCTCCAAACTCATTATTAAAAACTTTGAGCTATAATCAACTTGCAGAAGAACACATGGCTCCAAATACAACTTGGAACCTAATGGTTATCAATCCTAACAGCTATTCAATGATAACTCTTACTGGTAAGAGCGTTATTGAATATAGAGAAGAACCTTTGGCACTTCGTTCTTTTGTTGGAGATGAAATTTATGAAGCAATCATTTCATCTGCTCAATTGACACTACAAACAATTCCATCAAATTATTTGTACATCGTTTCAGAAACAGATATAGTTTCTGCCGAAGTATTATCAATGAAAATACCTTTTGATGGAAACATTAAATTCTTAGAAAGCAATAAATACGTTCAAAACCCATTAATGCAAGCTTCTTACAACATCTTGCCAAATTTAGTTTTGAAAATAACTCCAGAAGTAATCGGTTCTGGCATTTATAACCTTTCTGATTATCCGTTCAGATTTAATTTACTTGGACAGGGTGTCGATACAAGTGCATTTATCGCTGAAGACGCACCAAAAATCAGACTTAATAACACTGAAATCGAATTAACATCCGCATTTGTTAAAAAAACAGCGTTAATTTTAACAGCAATTGTTGTTGTTCCAGCTTTATTGATTTTATACCTATTAAACTTCTTGAGTACAAACCAACAAAACACTTTAGATGATATTAATAGACAATTAGACCTTGCAAAAACAGAACTTGCAAACTACGAAGGTATTGACAAGAAAAATGAATTTGATGACAAGCTTGAAATTAACACAGTTCAAGCAACAAACCGTACAAAATTAATTTACTATACTGCAATTGGTGCGAGCTTGCCAGCTAACACTTGGTTAATTTATATGGACGTTTATGGAGATAAAAAGGTCGATATCATTGGACGTTCAACTTCTGTAGAAAATGTTTATGCATTTTACAAAGGTTTAAAAATGTCAGTTATTGATTCTGATTTAAGACTAAACAGACTTGAAATGTCTGCTGATTCTGTTGGAAATTTAGTTATAGAAGATTTAAACAGCATAAAACCATCTTTCTATGAGTTTGAAATAACAAACTTGACAGAAGAAGAATTACAAGAACAAGAAAACCAATTAAATGGTTCTTCTGATGACAAAGATAAAACAGGAGCAACTGCAAAACGCAGAAAAGGTTTCTTATTTGAAGACTTTTTAAGCTCTGGTGAAGAAGACAACAGCGAAAGTATCAAAGATGTTGGTATTCCAGGTATTACAAACAAATTACAAAACAAAAACCAACAAGGAGAACCTCCTAAGAACTTACCTGCAAACTTGGAATCAATTGAACAATTCTAACAACAAGGATTTTAATTTATGCAAAACTTACAAAAATATAAAGAATGTCTAATGTATTTAGGATTGGTTATTTTAGTAGCTGTATTCCTTTTCAAACAAATTCAACCTAAATTTATCTCTACAATAAACTTATATAACCAAGTTAAAACTCAAACTGATGTTAGTAACTCTATTAACAAACAACTTTCTATCGCAAAAGAAAAAGTTGAAAGAAAAAAGAAACTTCGTATGTTAGATACAATGACAAAGAAAATATACGAGCCTAATGAAAATGCAAATGCAACTGACTCTGAATCAACTTTTGCTGTATTGTTAGACGATGTTATTGAAATTGCAAGAAAAAATCATATAAAAACTCACTCTATTGAATCAACAATTGACCCAGAAGAAGATGTTTTCATAAAGGGTGACAAAGCCCATTACAGCGCATGTAAACTTGATATGAAAATTATCTCTGATTACACAGATTTTGAAGGATTTATATCTGATTTATACAAATATAATTATCTTATCAACTTAAACAGCATTGAAATATATCCTTACGAAAAAAATAAAAGAATATTATTAATCAATTTGTCTATAACTTTGTACACATTCAAATCAGAAGAAGAAACTCAAGAGATCGGAAGAGCGTCGTGTAGGGAAAGAGTGTAGATCTCGGTGGTCGC
>ERZ1024491.46-NODE-46-length-18498-cov-9.675378_pt1 | contig 18498 bp, 19 predicted proteins | sample MGYA00520797_ERZ1024491 | MGnify/ENA primary metagenome ERZ1024491 (study PRJEB33242, sample SAMEA3444319) | Homo sapiens | biome: Host associated; feature: Gastrointestinal tract; material: Stool | place: Uganda | collected 2011-01-01 ...
AGATAACAAATATATAATTGGAGTAAAAACAAAAGAATTAAATTTTAAATCACTTGCTAATTTAGCTATTTTAATGGATAAAATGGATTTAGATACAAAACCTGTAGCGCTTGATTTAAAAGAAGTTGAAAGTGTAACTGAAGACTTTTTTACATTTATTAAAAACTTCTCAGAAACAACAAAATTAACCCTTTTAAATATTCCGTCAGAATTATTTGCGCTTCTTAACTTGAGAAGATATGATAAAAATGTTAAAATGTTCAATAATAACCTAGATTTTATTGAAGACAAGCGCGAGCTTGTAAACAGAAAATTTCACATCGTTAAATAAATGGAAAATTTATGGATAAATTAATCCAAAAAATTGTATATTTAGTTCTTGCACTTCAAGAAAAATTTGCAAGGAAAAGACACGCAAAAATGTTGTCGAGTTTTACAAACTCAACCTCTAAAACGGTTATGACAAATGGGTGTTCACTTAATTTGACCGTTCAAACCGAAGAAAATAAAAAGAAACTGGAGCAAAACGTTACTGCGATTTTAAAAAAATTTGATAACATGCCAGAAAAAATGTTACTTTATATTGAAAGAAACGGCACTCCTGTTATCAGACACCCAAAAGCAGGAAAGATTGTAGATATAATTCGCGAAGAACAAGGTTATATAAGAGAATTACACGGTTTAAAAGCTCTTATTTTAAACTTTATGTTGTATAAAAAAATCTCTTTTAAATCAGATGCGATTTTTCTTATGGAGGAAGGTCAAATCGACCCTTATGCTATGATTCACCAATTCTACAAATGGTATGCGATGAAAATTGATATGCCAGGATTTGATCCGCGCGCACAAGAAAATTTCAGAAAATATATTGACGAAAAAAGCTATTTGAACCTAAATAACCTTAATGCAGAAGATATAATCGCCTTAAAAGAAGCTATCGCACGTGATGTTGATGCAATAAACTTTGTTGAAAACTTTGCAAAACAAAATGAGGGTAGCCAAAAAGCTTTAAAAAAACTTACAGATGGCGGAGCATCCGTTTAAGAGTTTTTATCCAATTATTTCATACAAATTCTTTTTACATCTTTTATATAATGTATAAAAATTGCTGTTTGTTAGAATAAATATGGGTAAACCCTCGACATCTCCTCTTTAAAAACGACTACAAATCGTTCTGGTTTGAAGAAAGGAGGTGAAGAAAAATGATAATCCGTATTACGGAAAAAGCGCTAGTAATAACATTACTGATAATACTAGCACTTTGCTTTCATTATGGGTTTTTAAAGGACAGGTGGCGACCTGTCCGCCCTTTGTACTTCTATTATAACATATTTCTATTGTTTTTCAACTGGCTTTAAAAGTTTTAAATCCAACAATATTTTTGATGTATCTTTGATTAAACCAATACTCCATTTCAAGATTAAAGCACCACCAACAAAGCCCATAATTGGATCCAAGAAAGTCCAGCCAATGTACTTGCCTGCAAATAGAGCTACAATTGCAAATACTGAAGTTAAAGCGTCGGTTAGAATGTGCAAATACGCTGCTTTAAAGTTGTAATCTTCGTCCTTGTGCTTGTTTCCATATTCCATAATAACAACACAAATTAAGTTAACGATTAATCCGATTACAGCAACTAAAATCGCTTCGTTGAATGATATTTTTAGCGGATTTAATAATCTTTCGCCAGCTTCTATGATAATCCAAATAGCTGTAACTAACAAGAATAAAGAACTTGTATAACCAGCAAAAGCTGAAATTTTACCAGAAACAAGTTCGCAATTTTCGCACTCTTGGATTTTGTTAATAAAAAAGTAAGCAAAAAATGCAATACCTAAAGCAAACGCGTGTGTACCCATATGGCAACCGTCTGCAAGTAAAGCCATAGAATTACTTATGTAGCCAAAAAAGATTTCAGCAACCATAGTAACAACTGTAAAAATAATTACAATCAACGTTTTGCGTTCATTTTCCGCATTAACATTTTCATGGTGGTGGTGATGTTCGCTGTGATGTTCGTGTTCTTCACAATGACAATCGTGTTCGTGTTCTACTTCCATAATTATTACCTCAACTGATGTAAATGACCGATGATATCTTCAATTGTTTCGTGACGTTCTTTTTCTGAAGCGTTATCCAAACAATGTTCAATATGTTTGGCAGCCATAATCTCCCAAACACCTTTTAAAGCTGAAGACACAGAACGTAGCTGATTCAAAATTTCCATACATTCTCTATCTTCAACAATCATATTCTTAATACCTTTAACTTGACCCTCAATTCGGTTAAGTCTTTTTAACAATTTATCAGTTTCTTCTTTAGTTCTGCAATCTGCCATAAATTTCTCCTTGTGGATATACCCCCCACCCCTATATTATTACTCTACTTTTTTATTTTGTCAAGTCGTAAAAAATCGTGGTACTACTAATTTCTAGCACCACGATTTTTTGTTGTAATTATTTTTAATTACAAGTTGTTTGATTCCAAGTAAGTTGTACATCTGAATCTATACATACTCCCTCTCCATCAGCTTTTAAATATTCCATATTACCTATATCTGTAATCCAACCTGCACATGTTTCTCCTATCAAAAAACAACCAAGTATTAATTCACCGTCCTTATCTTTCGCATACATTGTTAACTTACTTCCCCATCCATAAATTCCATCAGTAGTCAATTCAAACATAAAAAAATCTTTTTACTCGTTCGCCAAAAGTAGCTTTACTACTAGGCTTTACCCCCACCCGAAACCTGAAACTCAATAACAATAAGCTTTTTCACATTCTTTCCTTTCGTTTTTTATTAATCTATCAAAATATCTAGTTTATGTCAAGCAAGAGATTAATTTTTATAAAAAAACATTTACCCTATTCTATTACCATTAGTCAATGATTATTACCAAAAAGCAATAGATAATTCTTTTATGGATTATATTGACGAATTGGCGAAATACACAAAGAAACGTAGAATTGAAGCAAATTATTCTTTAAATAAATTTTGTTTTGATGCTGAAATTGAACCAGCATCTCTTTCTCGATACGAAACAGGGCAAAGAAAAATTTCTTTTGAGGCACTTATTAAAATTGCCAAAGTTTATAATCAAACACCGTCTGAATTTTTAAAAGATTTTGAAGAATATGTTAAGGCAAATTCTTAATTTTACCGTACAAAACAAAAATTTTTTAATGTTAATTACTGCGGTAATCTACATTTTAGGCGTTTTTGCATACTTTACCAATTTATCAATTTTATTTTGCAGTATTATTTCGATTTTAGGAATTATCGGAATTTGCAAGAATTTTATTTCTCCAAAACTTGTTTTATTTTGGATTTTTGTATTTTATTTTGGATTCATAAATTGCACATTACAAATAAAAAACTCTGACCAATTATTTGAAAAAGCACCATACACAGGAGAAATTGAGGGACAAATCGTAAGCATTCCAAACAGTAGTTTTGCAGATAAGTCAAAATTCTTTTTTCAAACAAGCGAGGGCAAAACTCTCGTTACGGTTTCTTCAAAAACAGAGGATTTTTCTAACCTTAAAATAGGGAATTACTACAAAATTTCAGGAAAATTACGAACTCCATTTGAGGCTGTTAATCCATCTCAATTCGACTACGGGAAATACCTAAGAAATTTCAACACATTTACAGTGTTTTACGCAGAAAACAGTGATGTTAAACTTTTGGATACGCCAAAGGCATTAAAATGGAGATTTTGGCAAAGCCTAAACGATACTCGTGATAGAATTTTAAACTCACATAAACAGTACCTAAAAAGTCCTAATTTAGAAATTTTAGGCGGAATTGTTTTTGGTGATGACGCAGTTGCACCACCAGATTATGTAAAAACAGCTTTCATAAATTCTGGACTTTTGCATATTTTAGCTGCAAGCGGTATGAACGTTGCATTTATATATGGATTTTGGTTTTTCTTTTTAACAAAACTTTTCAAGGTTCCGTTTAAAATCACAGTCGCAAGCGGAATGTTTGTCATCATTCTTTACGCGATGATGACTGGACTTGGCGCATCTGTAATTCGCGCAACAATAATGATTTTATTCATTTTAGCGGGAAAATTAATTGATAGAGATACTCACTCAATCGCCTTACTTTCACTAGTTGCGATGATTATGCTGATTTATAACCCTGCTTATATAAACGCTGTAGGATTCCAACTTTCGTTTTTAGTAACTTTTGGACTTTTAGTTTCATCAAGTCTTTTAACCCATACAGGAAACAAATTTGTAGGATTTGCCAAAGACACTGTGCTTGTTCCACTTATTGCTCAATTTTGGGTTGCACCGTTGCAAATGTTTTACTTTAACACTTTCAGCCTATATTCATTATTCGCAAACATAGCAATCGTAGTATTTTTACCACTAATTTCTTTTGGCGGATTTATCAGTTCAATTTTATCAATTTGCCAACCGATTTCAAATATAACTTGCCACATTTTTGATTTTGTTTTGAATCCATTTTTAACAGGTTTAGTAAGCATTTCAAGTTATTTTGCGAAACTTCCACATGCACTCATTACAACAACTCACCCGAGTGTTTTTCAAGTCGTTTTATACTACACAGTTCTATTACTAGTAACTTTGTTAATCAAAAACTTTTCAAAAAGGGCATTATATCTAACACTTAGCCTGTTAGCAATTTTAATAATTTCAACAATTCCAATAAAAAACCACAACTTAGAAATTACTGCATTTGCAGTTCAAAATGCTGATGCATTCTTGATAAAAACTCCACAAAATAAATATTTCATAATTGACACTGCAAAATCTGGCTACAATGGAGGGAAGTCACAGGCTGAAATTATTATCCTAAAATATTTAAAAGATAGAGGAATAAAAAACCTTGACGGAATGATTATAACTCACTTTGACAACGACCACTCTGGTGGCGCTGTTGATTTATATAAAAATTTAAAAATTAAAAACACTTATGTAAATTCCTTAAAAGACACTTCATACACGTCACAAAACATTTACAAAACCATAAAACCTTTAACTTTGGCTAAAAACAACGATATTATTTACACAGAACCAAATTTTGAGATAAAAACATATTGTGCAAATATTCCAAACAACGACAACGAGAGTTCAATTATAACAAGCATAAAATATAACCATTTTGTCATGTTATTTATGGGTGATGGAGGATTAACCGCATATAATACACTTAAAAATCAACTTCCAAAGAACTTATCAATACTGAAGCTTGGACATCACGGAGCAAAAAATACAATCGATAAAAATATGCTTGAAGAACTAAATCCGCAATATATATTGATTTCAAATGCTTCTGACGATTATAAACACCCACACCCATTAACATCAAACGTTCTTAGGAATACAAGAACGCTAAAAACAGGATTACACAATTCTATCCGCGTCAAAGTTAGTCAAAAAGGCTTTAAAATATTTTATTTTGACAAGGATTTAAGAGTTTATACAAAATTGTACAATTAACACTAAACCCTTATAAATAGTGCATTTTACACCATTAAGTTTTGTAAAGTTATTGTTATTAAAGGCTTTCATGCACTTGAGAGAATGTTAAAAATATGTTACAATATTAGTAGAGCGATAAAGAAAAGAAAAAGATTTACATTTACCCCAAATATGAAACGCTCTAGAGTGTTATTCCCCATGCATTTAGAAAATTGCACCACTCTCCAAAAAAAAGGTATTCAGGTTCTAATAACAAGGCAGACAAAGAGTTTTTAAAAACCCTTTAAAAACCGTGTCTTTATGGTGAAATTATGAATACCCAAACCTTAAATTTAAACCCTCCGAAATTGATTGCAGCGACAATCAATTTAACGATAGTCGCGGCGCTTATTGTTGTGGCAAGTAGCCTGATAAAGAGCCCTCCAATTATCGCAAAAGAGATTAGGATAGCACAAGGAAGTATTGTATCACCGCTTTTGGAAGACAGAAAGACTAAAGAAAATATTATTCCGATAGAGGAACAACAAGTAAACTTTAACAAGAGTGTAAGGAATAGGTATAAGAATAGTTTAATATACGATGTAGCACCTGGAATTAAGCATATAAAACTTACAAGAGTTTACCAAGGCCGACCTGTAAGAATAAACGTTGTAGAAGTAAATAAAAATCTAAATTCAAATATTGAAATTACCCCTCAATTATCATCTTCCCACTTATCGTCAAAATCAACAATTACAAGTATTGCAAAGAAAAGAAATTCTATTGTTGCAATAAATGGTACATATTTCAAACCTCAAACTGGTGTTCCTTTAGGAACATTAATGATTAACAAAAAAATGTACACAGGACCTATCTACAATCGTGTAGCTATGGGTATTTTTGATGACGGTTTTGATATGGCAAGAATAGAGCTTAACGCCAATTTAAAGACTTCAAAAGGTGAAGTAAAAATTGATAATATAAACCAACCAAGAATGTTATCAACATACGTTCTAGCATACACACCAGAATGGGGCGCATTTGCACCACCTAGCCCTAAGTATGGTATTCAAATGGCTATTGAGGACAACAAAATCACTTCTATTTCAACGCAAGCCTTACCAATTCCACAAAACGGCTATGTAATTGTTGGTCCAAAAGAAAAGTTGGAAAAAGTATTTAAAGCAAGAAGTGCAAAAGTAGACATAAAAACAGTTCCAGATTGGGACAATGTTAACCACATAATTAGCGGTGGACCATACTTGGTTAAAAACGGCAACGTTTTCATTGATATGACAGAACAAAAACTTGGCGCAATTGGCGGTAAAAATCCAAGAACAGCCATTGGTTATACTCAAGACGGAAACTTGATAATGGTTGCGGTTGACGGCAGAGAGGGCGCTTCTGTCGGAATGACACTTCGCGAGCTTGCAGGATTTATGCAATCAATCGGTTGCATTAACGCTATGAACCTTGACGGAGGCGGTTCAACAGTAATGTACGTTAATGGTCGAGTTGTAAATATGCCAAAAGTTAAAGGCGGTATTGCTCTTTCAAACGCTTTAACAATAGATTTAAAATCATAATTAATCAGATAACATATCTTCTTTATTTGCGGTGGGCGAAGCAATTCGCCCTTTTTCTTTTTTTACTATAAGACATTAAGGTTTTAATTTCATTTATGTTCAATTGACGTTTGAATTATAAATCAACTCACTTCTTTCTATTCACTGTTCACATCTCACTACCTACTACTTTCCGCTAATATTTTATCAAAATCATTACCGCCACGCGAGTAATAGAAAAAGCCAGTTTGCGCATTTAACATAATTTAGGGACGGAGAATTATGCGTAAATTATTTTTAACTTTTATTATCTTTATGACTTTTTCAGCAAATTCAACCTTTGCTCAAAGTAGTATTACAAAGACTCTTGATAGAATTGAAAATTCACTTTTTGGTATTGAATATACAAAACAATCGAACAATCAAAGGTTAGAGAGAATTGAAGAAAGTATTTATGGTGAAAAAAAATCTGGCAACATAAAAACAAGATTAGAAAATCTGTCAAAAGATGTTGCAACAAACCAAATGGGGCAAGAAATAAAGCCTAAACGTGATACCTTTGAGGAGGAACCCGAAGTTTATACAGAAGAACACCGTTTAGCTCAATCAGAACCACAAAACTACTATGCACCAGAAGAAAAAGCAGAACCAAATATAGATTATCCAATTATCAACGAATTGGAAGAACAAACTTTTGGCAAAAGCTACAAGGATTTAGACCTAAACTCAAGACTTGAAAAACTTGAAAAACACGCGCTTAGAAAAACCTACAACGACGCTCTTTCTGATAGGGTGGAAAGACTTAAAAACAAACTTGCATACACACCATCTAAACAGTCACAATATGATTATGACGATGAAAATTATTATACACCACAAAGCGATAATTATTATGACTACAATGACAACTATTTTTCGCCACAATCAGTTGCGCAAGCTGACCAAAATTTTTATCACAGACAACAAAATGATAATCAATACATAGAAAAAGAACTTTCTGACAGAGATTTTCGTTCAAAACTAAACAAAATGGAAAAAAATGTATTCAAGCAAAGTTTTTCAAACGATAATGTTGAAAATCGTCTAAGCAGACTTGAAAGTACAATGTTCAACACAAACTTTTCGAATGACAAGAATTCAACTCGTCTAAACCGTATATCTAGTGCAGTTCAAGCACAAAAAAGTGCTAAAAAATATGATTCAAATAGTTTTCAACAAAAAATGGGAACAGCGCTTCAAATCGGAATGTTCGTGCTTATGGTAGTCGCTATGATACTTTAATACAGGTTTAATATTATAATTTTCTCCTAGATTTGAATAAAATCAACTGTTTAAAGCATAATCTTGCTCTAAAAACGTTATATAATGTAACAAAGTTGATTTTCATAATAAAATCATTAAAATTGTATGTGGGAGAATATTATGGCAAAAAAACTTGTATTAACAATACTATTTATAATGTTAGCAATACCGACAGCTATATCTGCGCAAGGCTACACTCAAAGGATTACACCTGAAATTTCAGCTGCAATTAAGTCTTACAAAGCTGGAAACTACACTCAATGTATACAATATATTAAACTGTTTTACACAAACAATCCAAAAGAGAAGAACCAATTGGCGTCTTACTATTTAGCGATGGCTTTAACACAAGCGGGTGATAAAACAAATGCTTTAATTATGTACAACGATGTAAAAAAAATGAATCCAAATAACACACTTGGACAATATGCTCAAAAGGGTATTGTTTGTATTCAAACACCAGATCAATGTTATACAAAAATCAAGACTAAAACAACAGCAACAATCCAAGAAACAGAACTTGATAGATTTATCAATGCACCTTACGGTAACGGTTTATCATCAAATTTGAACAAAGAAATCGAACGTAAAAAACTTGAAAAATTAAGAAAAGAAATGAATTTAGATGAAGAATTAAACAAATACGAATTCAAAGATTTCAAAGAATATTCTATTAAAAAAGGGCAAATCGAAAACACAATTGAGGGCATAAAACTTGCAAGCGCAAAACCTACAGATGCAGAAGTTTTAAACGCAATCAGAGTGTTAAACGACGCAGGTTTGGGCAATATTGCACAATATGCTCAAAAACAACAAGATGCGCAAACACAAACAACTCCTGAAGTTGCTCAACCAGTAAAAAAAGAGGTTACCAGCGCATACAAACCTGATGTAACAAGAGAAGAATACCAACAACAAATTCAACGTGAAATGATGCAAGCGCAAATGGCTGCTATGTCACAACCAAATATTGGTGCACTTTTTGGAGAAAAAAATTCTAACCAAAACAATATGATGAACAATAACATGATGAATATGCTTCCGTTTATGATGGCTCAACAAGCTCAAAACGGTCAACAACCAGCTATTTCTCCAGATATAATGCAAGCTATGATGTTTAATCAAATGATGCCAAATTTGGATTTTAGTTCAGGAAACAACGATAGATAAGGAAAAATATGAAAATTCAAACAACAAGATTTGGTGAAATTGAGGGTGACGAAAAATCCATCTTCAATTTTACAATGCCAATTTTAGGTTATAACGAAGAAGAACAATTTGTATTAATAGAATCAAAAGAAGCAGCTTTATTTAAATGGCTTCAATCAACAAAAACGCCTGATTTAGCATTTTTAGTAACTTCTCCTAATTTCTTTGGCATTGAATACGCTTTTGAACTACCAGACGAAGCAGAATCAGCATTGGACGTAAAAACAGCAGAAGAATTAATGGTTTTAACAATTGCAAAAGTTCCTAACGGCAAACCAAGAGAAACAACCGTTAACCTTTTAGGCCCAGTAATTCTTAATATAACTAACCAAAAGGCTGGACAAGTAATCCTTTCAGGTAGTGGTTTTGATACAAGTTATCCGCTATTTCAAAACCAAGAACCAGCAAAGGAAGGAGTATAAAATGCTCATATTATCCAGAAAAAATGGTCAAAAAATCATTATTAATGATGAAATAGAAATTACAATTTTAGAGTCAAAAGTAGATAACTGCAAAATTGCTATAAAAGCGCCTAAAGACGTTAAAATTTACAGAGAAGAAGTTTACTTGCAAATTCAAGATGCAAATAAACAATCTGAAAACGTTTCAGTTGACGCATTGGGTGATTTATCAGAATTTATGCCAACTACACCAAACAATGCGGTTCAAAACAAAAAGGTAATAGTTAAGAAAAAAAATAGCTAATGAACTACATTGAAGCGAAAAACTGCTTAACAAACATTGAAATTGACAAGTGCGAACATTTTTTCAAAGAAAACGACTATGCGCTTGAATATGGTTATTGCAAACTTTTAAAAGGCGAATTAAACGAAGCTAGAAAAATATTTACACCAATAAGGGATATTGATCTTCGCGCTGATTGGGCTTATCTTTTGGTGCAATTTATGAACAACTACATTCAATTTATGCCATCATATTTACAGGTAAGAAATTTTCTAGAAATAGATATTGCGCTTATTTTGAAAGCTGGACTAACAGAATATGTTGAAAATATTATCAATGCTTGCGATATTTTTTATGAAATTAACCAAGAAAGTTATAAATTTATCGCACGCGTAATGCTAAATTACGAACTCCCTACTGTTGCAAAAATCTTTTTGAACAAAGGCGTTGAAAGATGTTACAACGATCCAGAATTGCATTTCTTATATGGAAATTATCATTTACTTTATAAAAACAATCTTCTTGCTCAACACGAGTTTGAAACAAGCTTGGAAGTTTTGCCAGAATACTATCCAGCAAAAATGATGTTAAAAAAACTTGCTACTAAATAGTGTGCATTTTCTCAAAAATTTCCTTTTTTTGAATCCAAATTTCCATACCCAATTCTTGACCTTTGTCCAAAAGGGCTTGTTTAATTTCTTTAAATGTATTTTTAGAATTAGAAATATCAGCTAACAAGAACATTACAAACTGTCCTTGCATAAGAGTTTGTTTGATATCTTCAATATTTACACCATATTCAGCCAAAACTGTTGTAAATTTCATTACAATACCAACTTGATCCTTGCCTGAAATTGTAACTATAATTTTTTGTTCGTCCATAATATTCACCTTGTTTAAATATTCGTCTTATGCTAAAATCATAGCATAAATAAGAGGATTTTTAATGAAAATTTTAATTGTCGACAATAACGCAACAAATTTAAAAATTTTATCAATGCTTTTATCAAAAGATGGATATGACATCAAAACAGCCACATCGGTTGACAATGCCATAGACAAAATTTCAGCAAACACAGATTTGGTGATTATTGACACAAACCTTTCCGATACAGAGGGTGGATATAAAGCTTGCAAAAAGATTAAATCAATTCCAGAATACAAGCATATTCCAGTAATACTTATCTCAAGAGGTTCTCAAACTGATGATATTGTAAAAGCATTTGGCGCTGGGGCAAACGACTACATCGCATACCCATTCAAGTCAGAAGATGTTAGAGAACACGTTGCAACACAATTAAAGCTAAAATCTATGGCAGAAAAAGATGCCAAAAAGATTACAAACGCACAAATTGAAACACTATTCTCTCTTGCAAAATCTGCTCAAACAAAAGATGACGATACTGGCAGACACATAGAAAGAGTTAAAAAATATTCAAAAATTCTTGCTCAAGAATTAACAAAACCTATTTATAAACAAAATATAACACCTGAATTTATAAAAGATATCGAATTAGCTTCAGCATTACACGATATTGGCAAAGTTGGTATTAAAGATGAAATCGTATTCAAACCAGATAAACTTACAGACGCTGAATTTGAAGAAATGAAACAACACACTATAATTGGCTATAATATGCTAAAAGATGTTTATGAACAATTCGAGGGCAACGATTTTATCAAAATGGCGATGAATATTGCAAAATATCACCACGAAAGATATGATGGGCTTGGCTATCCAGATGGTTTAAAAAAAGAAAATATTCCACTAGAAGCTAGAATTGTAGCAGTTGCAGATGTTTATGACGCACTAAGAACTCAAAAACCTTACCACGATTCAATTTCTCATGAAAAAGCTTTTGAAGTAATCAAAGGTGGCAGAGAGTTGCAATTTGATTATATTATGGTTAAAGCGTTAAAAAAAGTTCACCACGATTTTGAAAGAGTTTGGAATGAATTAGGGGACTAATAAGATTTAATAAAAAGAGGCGCGAAATGTACATTTCGCGCCTCTTTTTATATATAATCTAAATCTACATATCAGCTTCTTCGCATTTTTTGTACCATTTTTTATTAAATGCCCAAGCGATTTTATGACGTCTTGCATATTCACACAAGTCTTTTTTAATTTCTGGAGCTAGAATATACATTGTAATAATATTTGGCACAGACATTGAAATCATCATCGCATCTGTAATATTAATTACAGATGTTACACTCATTACTGAGCCTAGAATAATAAATGCACAGTAAATCAATTGGAAAATCAAGGTACGCTTTTTACCTTCACCAAACAAGAAATTCCAAGATTTTTGTCCATAATATGCCCAAGAGATAATTGTTGATAATGCAAACAATACAACAACAACAACTAAAATATATGGGAAGAACGAAATTACAGATTCAAAAGCAGAAGATGTCAATTGAACACCTGAAATTCCGCCACCTGGTTGATAAGTGCCTGTTACAACAATTACAAATGCTGTCAACATACATAACAAACCTGTCAACAATGGTTCTATTAATGAAACAAAGCCTTGTGACATAGGTTCTTTTGTTTTTACTGTTGCATAAGCAATCGGTGCAGAACCTGTACCAGCTTCGTTTGTTTGAACAGAACGACGCAAGCCCATAATAATAGTACCAAAGATACCACCAGCAACTGCTTCAGGGAAAAACGCTTGTTTAACGATTACAAATAAAGCGTGTGGAATATGTGTAAAGTTTGCTACAATTACCACTAAACCTGAAATAATATACAAAGCGCACATAAAAGGTACGATTTTTTCTGTAACTTTTGCGATACTCTTAATACCGCCAACGATAATTAAACCAACAACGATTGCAACAATCAAACCAATAACCCAGTTTTGACCTGTTAAATCACAACCTAAATCACCTGAAATACTAATAACTTGAGCAACTGTTTGGTTAATTTGAATCATATTACCGCCTGTAAGACCTCCGCAAATACAAAGAACTGCAAATAATACAGACAAAGGTTGACCTAACCAACGCATTTTTTTACGAGTTAAGCCATGTGCCATATAGTGCATTGGACCACCTGAAATAGAACCGTCCAAATTAAAACGTCTATATTTTACAGCTAATGATGCTTCTACAAATTTCAAAGACATACCGAAGATTGCACCAACAAAAATCCAAAATGCAGCCCCTGGGCCACCTAATGAAATAGCAATCGCAGCCCCTGCAATTGAACCCATACCAATTGTACCAGACAAGGCTGTTGCTAGAGCTTGGAAAGATGAAACTTCACCATCGCCCTCACTGTCACTATCAGTTGGCTTTTTCAAAACATCAATAGCATGTTTAAATCCCCAAATTGCAATACCTCTTAAATAAATTGTAAAGAAAATACCTGCAATAATAATCCAGAAAATAATAATTGGCACATTAGTACCGCAAACTGGAATTGGGAAGAAAATTATACTTGCTATCTTATCAGAGATAGGTGCAACATGTTTTTCTAACGTTTGGTCGATATTAAGCGCAAAACATTGTGGAGCTGTAAAAATCAGCGCTAATAACGAAAACAAAAACTTGTTGAACATAATCTAAATCATTCCTAACTTCTTCTACTGAGCAAACACTAATTCTAATAGCTTGCCATATTACAATTATAGCAAAAAAACAGGCTCCTCGTTTATCCTTTACATAATCTTTAAAATATTATTCAAGTATTTTTCGGCACAATCTGCTGATTTATAGGAATTTACAGTATTGTAACAATTTTGTAATAAAGATTTAATACTATTGTCATCAACATTTATTATTTTTTGAATAGTATTTTTAATATCCACAGCTGTTGGTTTTGTCAAAAGCCCATTAAATTCATCTTTTATAATACCATCTATACCGTCTTGCTTTGTGCCTACTGTAATACAGCCACAACCCATAGCTTCAAGAAAAACCATACCAAAAGTTTCATTTACACTTGGCAAAACGAAAATATCTGAATTTCGCATTATTTCTAGGACTTCTAAATTTTGTTTTCGTCCAACAAATTCGATATTATCTTTTGCAATTGATTTCAGATGGTCTAATTCTTTTCCATCGCCGATAATTTTTAAAGTCATTTCAGGCAATTCATTCACCGCTAAAATCAACTTATCAACATTTTTTCGTTTAATTAAATTTGCACAAGTGACAATAGTTTTTCTTGATGTTTTTTGTGACAAAATCGGTTCAAAATCAATTCCACTTTCGCACAAAAAGGTTTTACTCTCGTATTGTGGGTACAGTTTCAAGAATTTTTCTTTCAAAACTTGACTTCTACAAGCAATTCCGATTGCGCGTGCGTAAGCTTTTTCCATTTGTGACTTAAAATAAAACTTGTATAACGGATTTATCAAAACTTCAATATCAGAAGAATGGACAGCGCAAACAAGCTTACCTGATAATTTATTAGAGAAAATTATACCAGAGGACATGTGAGCTACAATTACATCGTAATCTAGATTTGGAAGTTTTTTTGATACATCAAACAAAAACGGAGTGACATAATTTGCATTAAAAACATCGCCATATTGACCTGTTTTGTAAAAAGGTTTTCTGCGCAAAAAAGAATTAAATAAAAAATTAGGTTTTAAAACACTAACTTCCTGACCCATTTTTTTCCACTGATTAACAAAAGAATACAAAGTTTTTGGTGTATTTTTTTCGTCTTCTTTTATCGGATATAAGTCAGTTACAAAAAGGATTTTCATATAATGATTATATCATGAATAGTTTTAAATCTTAAAGTTTCATAGTCCACAATCATGCTATTTTCACCGCAACAAGCAAGCCTGCTGGCAAATCTAAAATTTCTGATTGATAATTTGGATTACCCGCAATTGCGTCTAAAAATGGTTTTACCTTTGGTGCGTGTGAAGTCACGTTATCAGCCGTAATTATACCGCCTTTTGGAATGTGTTTGTCTAACAAATTGTAATAATCTATATACTGACCCTTGTTTGCATCAATAAACACAAAGTCAAAGACTTCTTCTTCTGGAAGTCGTTCTAAAATTCCAATAGCAGAACCCTCTTTTGTTGTAATAACATCACTTAAACCGCAAGTTTTAAAATTTTCTTCTGCTAAAACTTTCCGCTTTTCATAGAATTCAATCGTAGTCAAATGACCGCCATTTTCTTTTAAAGCCTTGGCAAGCCAAATACCTGAATAACCATTTGATGTACCAATTTCAACTGCATTTTTTGCGCCTGAAATTTTTATGAGCATATTCAAAAAATTACCAGTCGAACGCGCTACGTTCCAAAAATCGTTTTGCGTTTCTTCAAGTCTTTTTAAAACCACTTCTGTTGTTGAATCCATTATCATTTGTTTATTTTTTTAACCTTTTCTGTAATTACGATTTCGCTAATTGGAATATCGATTTTTGATGTTTTGATTACTTGTTTTTTGCCTAAATCAAGAATTGAATATTTTCCACCTCTTGCACCAGTAATAATCGCAAGATTTGTATTATCAATTCTATTTATTCTTGTAGGAAACGAACCTGTTTCTAGATTTATAATTGAAGTTATTTTATCGTTTTGAGTGTTCAAAACTTGAAGAACACTATCTCTTGCACTTAAAATATATAAGTTATTGTTAAACAAGAACAATTCAACTGGTTTTGGTGCAACATCAAGTTCTTGAACTTCAAGCATAGTCGCATAATCAATGATTGCGACCTTATCTTTTGTTCTACTTGCCAAGTATATCTTATTTTGAGAATATGCAATTGAAGAAACATTCGGGAATATACCAATTTCTTTAATTAAAAAGTCATTGTTTAATTCAACTGCCCAAACATCGTTTGTTTTTTTATCGACATAAATCAATTTTGAAGAATCAGGCGACAAATAAAGCTTTGTGCACATACCGTTTACCTGAATTTTTTGTTTCATCAACATTGTAGGTAAATCGATTACATAAATTGAAGATGTTTCAGGAACAGCCACGTAAGCTTTTTTGTTAATTGAATCTATAACTATTTCTTCTGGTTGAGCATCAAATTCAAATGTCTTAATTACGGCTTCATCAGCCAAGGAAATAACATTCAATTCTGGAATATCAAAATTTGTCACCAATAAAAATCTGTTGTTATAAGACTTTAAATCAATTGGAATTGAATTCATTGACAAGGCATACGCAGGACGAGTGCTTTCTGTAGGAATTACGTGAATATTTTTTGATTTACAGGTAATTACATACATCATTTTATTTTTCAATTGAGCAACTGTTGAAACCAAATCCTTTTTAACAGTAGTATTTACAACTGGAGTAACAAGTTCAGATTCAACTTTCATGCCAGTTTCTTGTTCTGTTGCAATTCTCAAACTACCAATAATACTTTTTATATTTTCAGGAATAATCAACCCTTTAGGAACAAGCATATCTTGAGGTAACAAACCTGTTTTAACCTCTAAAAATGGTTCACTTTGGTATAAAACAGTTCTTTTGCCGTCTTTTTCGTCAATAACCTTCAATAATGAAAAATCATTATTGAAAACTACAATATCAGGTAAGTTTTTTAAAGTTTTACCTTGAGGTGCTGTTTTTTTGATAGCTATTGATTGAGGTTTGATTATTTTTGCTGGAAATAACGGTAAATAAAGAGTATTGTCAATAGTAATTAAACCGTCAAAACGTATTTCAGCTTTTGGAAAATCTTTTTTAATGTAATTTGTAACATCATCTGGAATTTTCGCGGCAAAAACAGTTGAAATATTCAAGAATAACACTATTAACAGTACTAAAAATTTACGCATTATTGGAAAACCCCTTTTACTTTTTCTTTTAACGAATCTTGAGCCTTACGCCCAGTATTAATTTCAAATAATCGTTTATAAAGTTGTCTTTCCTCTGCATTAATTTTTTCAGGAGTTTTAACAGTTACAACAATTATATGATCACCTCTATGGCTTGGTTTTTGAATATGAGGAACACCAGCACCCTTAATTTTAACCATATTACCACTTTGAATACCTGCTTGAATTTGAATTTTCTTTTCGCCATCAAGAGTTTTTACCATAACTTCATCGCCCAAAACAGCTTGAGCTGGAGTTATATCAAGAGTTGTAATAATATTTATACCGTCACGGTTGTAATATTCAGATGGTTTTACGTGAATAACAACATACAAATCGCCAGCTGGACCACCATTTACACCGCAATCACCCTCACCAGACAAGCGCATTTTAGACATATTGTCTACACCCGCTGGAATTTTTATTTCTAATTTTTTTTCTTTTTCTACTCTACCTTGACCTTTGCAAACTTCACATGGAGTTTCAATTTTCTTACCTGTACCTCTACAATCAGGACAGGCTGCAACTTGTGTAAAATGACCTAAAATTGTTTGAGTAGTTTGTTGAATTTTACCTGTACCACCACATGTTGGACAAATTTTTGGAGAGGTACCAGCTTTTGCACCAGAGCCATGACATTCAGAACAAACTTCTAAGTGGTCAATTTTTACATCTTTTTTGCAACCAAAAACGGCATCTTCAAATTCAAGTTCAACATCTAGACGCAAATCATCGCCTTGTCTAGGTGCATTTGGGTCTGTTTGACGTTGAGAAAATCCAAAACCATCAAAAAATGACGCAAAAATGTCGTTTAAATCACCAAAGCCACCTGCAAATGGGCCACCAGTATCAAATCCCGCATTTTTCAATCCGTCTTCACCAAAGCGATCGTATGTTGCACGTTTTTCGTCGTCCATCAACGTTTCATAAGCTTTACCGATTTCTTTGAACTTTTCTTCTGCATCTGGTGCCTTATTTACATCAGGGTGATATTGACGCGCCATTTTTCTAAACGCACTTTTAATTTCGTCTTTTGAAGCGTTTTTATCCACCCCTAAGGTTTCGTAATAATCTGCCATTTTTCCAGCTAATTCCTTATTTCTACTCTGCGGTTGCTACATTTACTAACGCTGCACGCAAAACTTTATCTCCAATTTTGTAACCCTTTTGAAGTTCGTTTATGACTGTACCCTCTGGGTGTTCGCTTGTTGGAGTTTGCATTACAGCTTCGTGGAAGTTAGGGTCAAACTCTTTACCCTCTGTTTCTATAACTTCCAAACCTATTTTTGTTAAAGTATCTTTCATTTGTTTTAAAACAAGATTAAAACTGTCTTTTACTTGTTGACAATCTTCAATGTTTTCAACAGCTTTTTGACCTCTATCAAAGTTATCTAACACTTCGATAAGTTGTTTTAAAGTGTTTTCAGCGCCTAGATCGGAAGAGCGTCGTGTAGGGAAAGAGTGTAGATCTCGGTGGT
>ERZ1024491.47-NODE-47-length-17880-cov-16.790687_pt1 | contig 17880 bp, 13 predicted proteins | sample MGYA00520797_ERZ1024491 | MGnify/ENA primary metagenome ERZ1024491 (study PRJEB33242, sample SAMEA3444319) | Homo sapiens | biome: Host associated; feature: Gastrointestinal tract; material: Stool | place: Uganda | collected 2011-01-01 ...
TGTTACTGTAGAAACAGGCAGAGAACAGGCCAAAATCTATGCTGACAATATGAAGCAGATAAAACATCTAAAAATGAATCAATTAATAATGAATTGTTTATAGATAATTTTTTATCAGCAAAAAGAGTCGAAGGCTGTTCATGCAAAACATTAAAACTATATAACTCCACCTTAAAAAAGGCTTTTGCTTCAATTGATAAGACTGTAAAGAAAATCACAACTGAAGATCTTCGAAAATACCTTGATGAATATTCAAAAAATAATAAAGCCGGTAAAGTTACTATTGATAATATGAGGCGTATTCTTTCTTCATTTTTTAACTGGCTTGAAGAAGAAAACTACATCATAAAAAGTCCTGTAAAGCGAATACACAAAGTACGCACCGGAAAAACTGTCAAAGCTACATTTTCAGATGAGATGCTCGAACAGATGCGTGATTGTTGCAAAACTAACAGAGATCTGGCGATTATCGATCTTTTAAGTTCTTCAGGTATGCGTGTCGGGGAACTTGTACATCTGAACAGAGATGACATTGATTTTACAAAACGAGAATGTATTGTTTTCGGAAAAGGTAGCAAAGAGCGCAGAGTGTATTTTGATGCCAGAACCAAACTTCATCTTGAAAAGTACCTTGAAACTAGAGCTGATACTAACCCAGCTCTTTTTATATCGTTGAATAAGCCTTGTAAAAGATTGCAGATTGCAGGTATTGAAATAATGGTGAGAAATTTAGGAAAAAGTTGTGGCATCTCAAAAGTTCATCCTCATAAATTCAGAAGAACTCTGGCTACAATGGCAATTGGTAAAGGAATGCCTGTTGAACAGGTTCAACATTTATTGGGTCACGCCAGCATAGAAACTACCATGCAGTATGCGATGGTGGATGAAAACAATGTAAAACTATCTCACCAAAAGTTCCTTGCATGATTGGATTAAATCCCGATTTATCGAGATGTTTGGAACGATACAAGATTCAAAATTTCCAAAAGAAGCTTTGGAAAAAATTTGTCTTTTTATAAAAGACGGAACTCATCAAACTCCAACTTATACAGATGACAAGATAAATGGTTATAAGTTTTTATCGTCAAAAGATGTTACCTCTAAAAAGATAGAATGGAACAACATTAAGTATATTCCTAAGGAATTACACGAGAAATTATATTCAAAATTGTCTCCTAAATTTGGCGATATATTATTAGCAAAAAATGGTACAACAGGAGTTGCAGCTATTGTTGAAACTGATGAAGTATTTGACATCTATGTAAGTCTAGCTCTGATTAGACCTAATAGTGATATAAATGTTAAGTATCTATGGTCAGCAATAAACTCTGATGATTCAAAGCATCAGTTCGATTCAAGCTTAAAAGGAATTGGTGTTCCAAATTTACATTTAGGAGAAATTAAAAAAACGAAGATCATAATTCCTCCTCTTAAATTACAGCAAGAATATGCTTTATTTGTCGATCAAATCGACAAATCAAAATTTAATGTTTTTCAAGATCAAATAGCGTCGCAGGTAAAAGTAATTGTTGTTTTACATCATATTTGTTAACAGTAAAGGCTCTTTACTGATGTTTTTAACATTAAAACGGTCTATTGCCATAGAAAGGATCTTTTTAACAGACATCTTTTCATTAAGATCATCTGTTTCCTGATTTAGAAGTTTAAGACCTGTAATCAGCAGTTGCTGCGGACCTGCAAGATCAAGTACAGCAGGGGAATGGTTCTGTTTGGAGAGCTTTCTTTTGCTATCCTGCATAATCAAAGGTAAGTGCAGATAACGTGGTGCTTCTTTATCAAAGCTTTTATAAAGTGAGATTTGAGATGGCGTGATATCAATTAAATCAGCACCTCTTACAATCTCAGTTACGCCTTCTAGAATGTCATCAACAACGCAACCTAAATTGTAAGATATTACTTTGTCAGCCCTAATTAAAGTAAGTTCATTGTTTGTATAGTCAGTATGTACCTTGTTTAAAAGCACATCCACAAAGGTGTTATTACAAACGTCCTTTACCTCATAGTTTAATGCGTAGTTTGTGTTCTCTGTTTGCTGTAAATGTAAGTTCTTACAATGACAAGGTTCTATCTTTTTCATTGCCCTTGTACAGTGACAGTAATAAGCTTCACCTTTGTATATGAGCTCTTTTGCTTTTTCAAGATACACATCGGTGTGTTCTGATTGAATATAAGGAACACCATCATATTCAAAGCCTAAAGTATGAAGATCATTGATAATCAGATTGGTGTATTCTTTTTTACATCTGTAAAAATCAAGATCTTCGATTCTGAGGAGAATACGCCCGTTTTCATGACGCGCTCTAAGATAAGAACCTAAGGCTGCAACTAAAGAGCCAAAATGAAGTCTTCCTGAAGGGGATGGGGCAAAGCGTCCGATGTACATAGCTGATAAAAAACAGGCGACATATAGTCACCTGCATTTCTTTTAAATCTGATTAGCCTTGAAGCTGTTTTTCTTTGATTTCTGCTAATGACTTGCAGTCAACGCATAAATCAGCAGTTGGTCTTGCTTCTAGACGTTTGATACCAATCTCGGTACCGCACTGCTCACAGTAACCGAACTCATCATTATCAATCTTTGCTAAAGTCTTTTCGATCTTCTTGATTAACTTACGTTCACGATCACGTGCACGTAACTCAAGAGCAAACTCTTCCTCCTGTGATGCTCTATCTAGAGGATCTGGGAAATTTGCAGCCTCGCTCTTCATATGACCTACGGTACGATCTACTTCATTGCGTAGCTGATCGCGCCATGCAGTCAGGATCTTTTTGAAATGAGCCTTCTGCTTCTCGTTCATATACTCTTCGCCAGGTTGTTCTTGGTAAGGTTCAACACCAGCGATTGCTAAAGGGCCCATAGAGTCGATTGCAGTAGCAGTCTTTTCATTGTCAGCCATATTCTTCTTCCTTAACTTAATTACTGTCCAAAAATACAGTGTAAGTATTAAGTATCATTTGTTTAAATAAAAGAACCAAATTTTTAGGTTCTCTTTGAGTGAGCAATTATGCTTTATTATTTACTATCTATCAAGGATAGATATTGATTATTTGACGCATGATCTAAAAACACAGATAAAATCCACAATTTCATTGATGCATGTTTCGTTTTTGCTAAATATATTTTGCTTTTATCTTCTCTTAACCTTGATAAGTTCTACTTTGTATAATTAAGTTTTCATATTCCCACTATTTAAAGCGTTCTAAATCATGTTCATTTGCTATAATACAGCGTAAACTTTTTTAGAAAGAATGAAATGAATAACAATAATAGTGACGATTTTTTAAAGGGCTTTAGCGCTGTAGATTCTGAAGACCGTATTGACAGAATAGATCCTACGAAAGAAGATCCAAATCGACCAGAACCTACCTTTGGTGATCGCAGTATCTCTAATAATCTTGAGAATGATGATGGCTTTACAGAGCCTTCATTTTGTCAGAGTAATTATTCTGAGAATAACTATTCTCAAAACAATTTTTCAGATAACTCATACCAGGAGAATTCTTTTAAGCAATCAAGAAATGCTTCAAATGAGCGCGTAAATGCTCAAGATAATAACGAAAATCCAAATAAAAAGGATAAAAAGCCTAAAAAAGAAAAGAGCATTAAAAAGAAGTTAATTTATTTTGGCTTAAAGGTAGGCGTAGTTGGCGTTGTAATTTTAGCTCTGCTTTTTGTCTACTTTGACTCTGTTGTATTATCAAAGTTTGGAGTTGATGATAAATGGGTACTACCTGCGGTAGTCTACTCACGACCTCTAGAGCTGTATCCAGATCAGAAACTGTCTTTAAAACAGATGGAGTATGAGCTAAAGCTCTTAAAATACAGAAAAGTAAATAATCCTCAAAAGCCAGGTGAGTATGCAACCAATCCTAAGACTGGTCGTGTAGTTATTCTGCGCAGACCTTTTGAATTTCCTGATGGCGCTGAAAACACGGTATCTTTATTGGTAACCTTTAACGGTCAGAGAGTAGCTCAGATCATCAATGCAGACTCTCATGAGGAATTAGGTTATGTGAGAATGGATCCAGTACTTTTAGACAGAATCAACCGTATTGATCCTAAAGAAGACAGAATCTTTATTCAGTTGTCAGAGGTACCAGAAGCTCTGGTTACAACTTTATTAGAAATTGAGGATCGTTCTTTCAGAACAAATATTGGTGTTAACTTCTTTGCTATTGCTAGAGCCTTTATAAAGAATGCTATCGCTCACTCTGTTGTTGAAGGCGGTTCTACAATTACTCAGCAGCTAGTTAAAAACTATTTTCTAAATTCTCAAAAGAGTTATACCCGTAAGTTCAAAGAGATCATCATGGCTCTTATCATGAACCATAGATATACTAAAGATCAGATCTTAGAAGCTTATATGAACGAAATTTACTTAGGTCAAAATGGACCTGCGGGTATCTATGGTTTTGGTCTTGCTTCATATTTTTATTTTGGAGTACCAATCTCTGAGTTAACTCAGGATCAGATGGCTTTACTTGTAGGTATTATTAAAGGCCCTTCTTATTATGACCCATGGAGACATCCTGATCAGGCCTTAGAAAGACGTAATACCGTACTAGCTGTTTTAAGAAATAGAGGTATCATCAACGATACCGAGTTTGAACAGTATTCAGCTAGACCTTTAGGTGTAATTAAGCGTGGTTCAATGAACTATTCTAAGACACCAGCTTTTATGGGCGTGTTAAAGAAAGAGATTTCTTCAAAGTTCGGTCCTGATTTCCTATCAGGTAACGGTATTAAGATCTTTACAAGTCTTGATCCTCAGGCTCAGCAGTCAGCTGAAGATGCTGTCCAAAATGAGTTAAACGCCATTGAAAAAGAAACAGGTCTTCGTGGTATGGAAGCTGCGATGGTGGTAAGTTCATGGCGTACAGCTGAAGTCTCTGCAGTGGTTGGCAGTAGAACACCACAGTATGCTGGCTTTAACCGTGTGATGGAAGGTAAGCGTCAGGTAGGTTCTATTATTAAGCCTTTTGTGTACTTAACTGCTTTCCATAATGGTATTCATACCGGCACTATGGTTAATGATGCTCCTATTACCGTAAAATTAGCTGACGGTAAATTATGGCAACCTCACAATGATGACAAGAAGTACCACGGCAGAATTCCTACTTATGTAGCTATGGCCCGTTCTATGAATGTACCTACAGTTAAGATTGGTATGAGAGTAGGTTTAAACCATGTAAGAGATACATTGATGAACGTTGGCATTGAGAAGAGCAGAATTCCATTCTATCCATCAATGCTGTTAGGAACCATTGAGTTAACCCCATTTGAGGTAACTCAGATTTATACAAGTTTAGCAACAGACGGTAGTTATAAAGACTTAACTACATTGCGCACTGTGGTAAAAGATGGCAAGATTGTATATGAGCGTGCCAATTCCAAAGTAAAGCCAACACTTGATCCTAGAGACTCATATCTAACCATGTATGTGATGACTGAAGCTACTAAGATAGGTACAGGACGAAGAATTGGTAGATTATTCCCAAATGTCAACATTGCAACCAAGACCGGTACTACTAATGACAGCAGAGATACCTGGTCTGTAGGTATTGATTCAGATCTGGTGGTTGCAACTTGGGTAGGCTTTGATAACAACAAATCAACAGGTCTGTTCGGTTCATCTGGTGCGATGAGAGTTTATGGCAGATTTTTACAAGAGCGTGGCGTCAACTCACTTGAGTTAAAGAAACCTGAAGGTATTAAGTTTGTAAACTTCAATAAATCAGGCAACATCGTAGCTGATACCTGTATGTTGCCAGGCTTGAACTTACTACCTGTAAGAGTAGATAAAGTAATGTACGTTGATCAGAACTGTACTATTGTTGCAGATCCGCCTGTACCAGTACCATATGTTTCAAATGATTAACTTATAAACAGACCGTTTTTTAGTTAACCCAAAAGAAGGATGATACATAAGTACCAGCCTTCTTTTTAAGTAGTTGAAATTGTCTTTTCTACTTTAGATAACTAAATTAGGCTTTAGTATTGATAGCTTTGGTTCCATCAGCTCTAACGTAGCTCTCTGGTGTTTTGCCCTGCAGAAGATAGCTGAAAGCTAAAATTTCGGCGATAATTTGGAACAGTTGCTCTGGAACCTGTTCACCTTCCTTTAAAGCTTTAAGCTCATTTAATAAAACAGGATCTTTGTGAATATAAACACCTAGTTCTTTTGCCATATCAATAATGGCTTGAGCTCTGGATTCATAGCCTAGAGCGCTTACAAAAGGAGACTTTTTCTCTTCGTTATAAGAAATGGCAACAGCAGCTGAAGCCTTCTCATAGCTGGCTTTAAAAGACAGATCTTCATCGGTAGCATTGATAGAGATGTTATCTTTATCGTCTCCATTTTGAGTTTCAGTCTCTAGTTCTTTGCCACTTTCACTGTCGACAACAGTAGCATCTAATGCTTCTTCATTAGTAGCTTTTTCGTTATCTATATTTTTATCATCGGTATTTTGCATAGTTCACCTAGATATCTACAGAGAAAGTTGAACCGTCTTTTTTAGTTCTTACTTCAACTACAGGACGATCATTCTTCTCTCTAATATGAACTTTACCCATACGAGCGGTTGCATTACGGGTGGTAATTCCAAGATCCTGTAACTTCTCTTTTAGAGTTGGCAGAGCTTCTTGGACTTTTTGCAGACCATTAAAGGTACTTGCTACAACTGAGATTTTTAGCTCTGGTAATTTAGCTTCAGCCTTGATTTCAATTGGACCTAAATTTTCAAGATCGAAGACAAAGTTTAAATGCCAGGACTTTTTACCTTCCTCTTCGATTACAGGGCGAGCGTTAAAGCCTCCTTCTCGACCTCCATCATAAGTTGGAGGTAACGGTATATACTGGAATAATAATGGCAGATTTTCTTTGTTTGGATTTTGATACCTTACAATCTGATCTAAGGTTTCATCTAATAAAGATGGAATGTTGTTCTTACCTTTAGCATCAATGCTTGCTTTCATCTCGTCTAAGGTCTCATCAAATCTGTCTTCCATGAGGTCAACATCTTTCTTTAAGAACTTATCTACGGATTTACCTAATTGAGCAAATCTAATCGATAAAAGCATGAAAGCCCATTGATGAAGCGCTAAAGCCTGTTGTGAAGTAGGGGACATAGGTCCTGAGGTAAAGTTCAACCAGTTTGCTACAGAAGGTAAGTCATCGATAGGATTTTCCAACTTGTCTAAATAATTCTTAGCTTCTTCTCTTAGAGCATCAGGCAGAGCGTTATTGTTTGCCTGTACCTTTAAGCTGTACATGAGACTGTCTAAAGGAGATCCTTTAGACATAAGCGTCATTAAATTTGGAGCAGTAGCTACAGGCGTGGTTACGCTTTCTGCTACATTTTTAGGTGATTCAACTGTTTTTTTACCAAAAATTGAAGCAATTTTTGAGAAAAAGCCTGTTTTTTCTTTCACATCAGCGACATTGTCTACCACGCTCTTTTCAGGAATAGGTTCACTTTGTCCTTGAGTAATCGCAGCAGCCCCAGGGGTCTTCTCAGGGATCTTAGTGATAGTGAGTGTTGACTCATCAGAGTTTTCTTTTGCACTATCTGTAAGTTTCTTTTCTATATTTAAGTCCTGCTTTACATCTGAAGGCACAACCTGATCTTCTAATTCCATTGAAGGTACAGTAGAAGCTAAGATTTTGCTTTCAACTGACTTATTCTTAGAAGAACTATCAGCACCTTGTAAATTGTTCTTAGTGCCATTAGTTACACTTAGGGTATCATCAGGCAAGAACTCAACATCTGAACCTTCTTTTGCACTTAAACCTGCTAGAACAGAAGGCCTGTTTTTAACCGCACTTTGCAAGTCTGAGTTTTCTAATTTTTCATCATTTGATTTGAATATATCATCTTCATCATGAAGAACAGAATTATCAGGTGTTGGCTTATTTAAAACAGTTTCACTCTGTGCTTTAGCCTGTTCTAAAGCGCTATTAGCAAGTGCTTTTTCTTCTGGTGTGATTACTTTAGAACTGTTAGATGCAACATTATCCTTTGGAATTGTAAAAGTAGTTTCAATCTCTATTGGGCTGTCATCAGTAATAGTACTGTCATTAGCTACAACAGGAGAAACAAGAACATTACTTAGTTTATCTCCTGAATTGTTTTCTGTAACAGGTTGTTCTGAAGTTTCTTCTGTAACCTCAGTAGATGCAACACTGCCGTTCTGTGTGTTAGAAATCTGATTTAGCTTTAGAATATCATCACTGTCTTTATCTGTATTTACAGATGCCTTTGTGTCAGATGCTAATTTTTCATTGTCTTTAGCTACTACATTGTTATCATTAGTTACAAGCTCATCAATTTCAGTGCTTGCTACAGGCTCTTTTAGATTTGATGCCTTGTCCTTAAGGCTATTTTTGTCAGTAAGTACCTCATCAGATTTAACATCATCTTCGTTGCTTAAAACATTCTTTTCATCAACTGCAACATCATAAGTTTCATCTTCAGTGTCAGCGTTGATGACATCATCGTTTGTAGTACTGAACTCGAAAGCTTTTTGCTCTGTGGTTACTGACTTTGAAACAGTATTTGTACTGTCTGCTTTTCCAACTGTTTTAATGCCATCAGTTACCTTTGTGTTTTCAAAAGAAGTTGCATCATCTTTTGCTGTTTCTTCACGAACATCTTGTGCCTGAGATTTTAAGAACTCTTCTTTTAAAGCTTCAGCTTTCTGTTCTGTATTTACAGAATTAAGATCGCTCTTTGCATTTACTTCATTTGAACCATTTGCATAGTCAGCAACACCGTCAGGGATCTTTACTGATAGAGTAGGTCCCATGTTGTATGAACCGAAATCAGCAACAGCTGAACCTCTAAATGACATATTAAAGGTCTGATGCTTTTCATAAGCATTCTGCCTTAAGTCATTCTTAGCAAGAGGACTGCCTTCAAGAGCTTCTTTTAATGCTTGTTTTACAGCTTCTTTAGCTGAACTTTGAGCATTCTCTTCTAAGACAGTTTTAGCAGCTAATGTGGCTACTTCTTTTGCACTAGTCTGAGTTTTTTCTAATTGAGCTTTTACACTTTCTTTAAGATCTTTTACTGCCTGAGTGGTAGCATCTTTAGCCTGACTTTGACTTTCTTCAAATTTTGCTAAAGCTTCTTTTACAGCCTGTTCAGCTACACTCTTTGAGTTGTTCTCATTATCAGTAAGCTTTGATAAGACACTTTCTTTTAAGGCATTAACAGCTTCGGTTGCAGCATCACGAGCAGAATTCTGACTTACCTCAAGCTGAGCTTTAGAACTTTGTTCTAAAGCTTCTCTTACTGCCTGAGCTGCTATTTCTTTAGTTGAGTTCTGTGTTGCTTCTAATTTTGAGAAGACACTTTCTTTTAAGGAGTTAACAGCTTCTGCTACAGCTTGTTTTGCAGAGTTTTGGCTTGCCTCAAGCTGAGCTTTAGTGCTTTGCTCTAAAGCTTCTTTTACAGCTTGAGCTGCAACTTCTTTAGTTGTATTCTGATTAGCTTCAAATTTAGATAAGACACTCTCTTTTAAAGCATTTACAGCTTCTGTTGCTGCTAATTTTGCAGCATTCTGATTAGCTTCAATTTGAGATTTTACAGTTTCCTGTAGTGCTTCTTTTACAGCATCTATAGCTAACTTTTTGATTTCTTCAGCTGAAAGAACAGGTTCTGCCTTTTCTTTTGATTTAGCATGTTGATCCTGTAAATTACTGTTATTAGCAATTCTCTCATCAATTGCTCTATCTACCTGAGCTATTCTTTGATTTGTAAGCTCAAGGTTTGAAGCAGAGTCATCTGAGGGGTAATTTGGTTTTACAGCAGGATCTGGTAACTTGCCTTCACTTGCTAGTCTCATTCTCTCTTCTCTAAACTGCTGCTGCAGTTTAGCTGCACGGGCAGAAAGCTCTGAAAGTGAGAGTTTTGATGCTTCAACAGACTTTTCATCAGCAGTATTAGCAACTGCAGATGGAGAATCTGCTTTTGTACTTACAGCCTTTTCAAGAGAAATTTCTTCTTTTGAGCTTAAAAGGTTACTCTTTCTTGCTGTAAGGGCAGCTTTGGCAATCAGATCATGAATTCTCTTAGCGGTTTCTTTTGAAACATCATCTTTAAAGTTGTCCTCTGCCTCATCTACTTTCTTGTTTTGTTTGAAGATATCAAGATAAGTTGAATCATCAGGAAACTCATCTAGAGCCTGACGCAGATAACGGGTCATGATCTGAGGAGTTGTAGAACCAGGTTTTGGTTTTACAATTTCCTGCTGTTCTGGTTTTAGTGTAGTTAATACTTCGGGCTGATTGCTCTTTACATATGCAATAGAGGCAGCAAGCACTTCTGCAGTAGCCTGTTTTGAGCGTAATGACAGTTCTTCAGTTGGTGCAAATACCTGTCTTATTGCCAAATCTCTTTGTAAACCGGCCCCCATATTTTCGTAATCAGTAAGGTTTACAACACTCTGACAGATAAATTTTCCAAGATTTTGACCTGCTACAGTACCTTCTGATAGAACTTTAGGCAGATTCTTTAAATCAGATTCTAAAACCGAAGCTGCATCACGGGAGCGTACCATCTCTTTTTGAGAGGATAAATCTGACGCAACTTTCTCTTGCAGATTAGGATCTCTGTTGATTACTTGTACAGTAAGTTTTCTGTAATGCCCCATCATGGCAGAATCCTTGTTATAGGATTCTTTTGCAATAGATGAGCTATCCTTAACAAAGGAGTTTAGGCTTGAATTTAATTGATTAAATGTCCTTGCCTGAGACTCTGCTAAAAGACCTTTGTGTTTTGAAATCACACTTATATATTTAGCAGTGGCATTAGCATTTATCTGGGCTTTTGCTGTTCCAGATTGTGTTTCTGACTCTGTCTTATTTAGATCTGTATTGGACTTATCGACAGAAGTCTTTAAATCAACGTCTATAGTATCCATGGAAGCTTACTGATTATTTAGATATACGTATACACGTATATCATAACAAAATACTAATCTAGATATGCAGATCTTTGGCGCATTTGTGAAATTATCTTGAAACATCTATGAGTTAACAACGGAAAAAAGGGCTTTCATGTTGTAAAATGTAGGTATGTATGTGAGGTCTATATGATTAAAAAAATTCTATGCACTGCACTAGTTTCTTTTGCTCTTTTTTCAGAAGCTAACGCATCTCATTCAAATTACAGCCCAATGGCTCCACATCAGATATCTGTGAAGGCAAGCCATGCTGATTACAGCTATGGCTTATCTATATTACCTGGAAATTCAATTGACTCTATTGAATACATCAACAAAAATGCGTTCTGGAAATTAAATTACGTAGTTTTAGATAGATATCTGTTAAGACCTGTCGCACACGGCTATTCAAAATTGCCTAATTTAGCAAAATCATCAGTGCATAATTTCTTTTCTAATCTTTCAGAGCTTAACAACACTGTTAACAATGTTTTAGTAGGAGATCCCATAAGCTCAGGTGTTTCACTAGGGCGTTTTACCATTAACTCAACTGTAGGTTTGTTAGGTTTTATAGATGTAGCAAAGCACATGGGATTAGAACAGAAATCTATGAGTATGAATACAGTTATGGGTAAAGCAGGTGTTGATCAGGGCGCCTATATCATGGTTCCTGCTTATGGACCTACAACAGAAAGAAGTATTCACGCTTCAGCTGTAGATAATTGGCCTTATTATTTTATAACTCCTTGGACCTCAATTGCATGTACCGTAATTAACGGTATTGATGTAAGAGCTTCTTTAATTCCTCAAGAGGAGGCAATCGACAAGGCTGTTGATCCTTATGCTCAGTTGCGACAGGTCTATCTGATGTATCAAGAGGGTAAGGTCAATCCAAATGCCTCTATGGAAAACAAAGAGGATAAAGATGTTGAGAGCTATTTAGATGAGATTGATGACTAATGAGTGCTGTTGATTTAGAAAACGTAAGATCGAAAATTGATGCCATAGATAAAGAGATAATTAGTCTTTTAAAACGTCGTCAGGATTTGGTTATAAAGGCGGCTTCCTGCAAAAAAGCTCTTGGTGTAAGTGCATACTCACATGAAAGAGAAGCTTTTGTAATTGATAACTGTGAAAAGTTAGCAAGAGAATATGACCTTCCAAAAGGACTCTTATCTGACATTATGAAAAGAGTTTTAAGAGAGTCATATAAATTGTGCTCAAATACAGACTTTAATTATCCACGTTGCTTAAAGACAGATGGGGATGTTGTTATCGTCGGCGGTAACGGTGGTATGGGCCGAATTTTTTCAGATTATTTTGAAAAATCAGGTTACAAAGTCTTCTCATTTGGTCATCGTGGCTGGGATAAAGCTCCTGAATACCTGAAAAATGCCAAGATTGTAATTGTTTCTGTGCCAATTGATATCACAATAGATATCATCAAACAGTTATCACCAATGTTAAGAGAAGATCAGATCTTATGTGATTTCACCTCAGTGAAGGCACCAATTGTCGAAGCCATGATGAAATATCACAAAGGTCCTGTATTAGGTCTTCATCCTATGTTCGGTCCTGATGTGAAGAGTCTTGTAAAACAGGTTGTAGTTACAGTTCCTGAAAGAGATGAAAAAGCATCAGAATTTTTAGTTGAGCAGTTACGTATTTGGGGCGCTAATATCTGCAGATGTTCTGCTAAAGAACATGATAGAGCTATGAGTATTATTCAGGCATTACGCCACTTTAGTACTTATGGTTATGGTAATTTTTTAAGTGAAATTGCACCAAATTTAGATAAATTAAAAGATCTTTCAAGTCCTATCTATCGCTTGGAGCTGATGATGGTAGGTCGTCTTTTTGCTCAAGATCCTCGTCTATATGCTGACATCATCATGTCATCAAAACAGAATTATGAGTTAATTGAAAATTTTGTAAACAGCTTGCAAGAACAGTTAAAGGTTATCAAAGAGGCTGATGTTGATATCTTTACCGAGAGATTCTTAAATGTAAGAAAGTACTTTGGAGATTTCTCTGAAGAAGCTCTAAAAGAAAGTGGTAGTATCCTTGCAAAACTTCAGGATGAAAGATAGTTATGCGTAAGCCAGTAAAGATCTTAGCTTTCATCTTAGTTTTCCTTTTAAGTGTTCTGCTAGCTTTAGCTTTTTGTGCAAGTTATATCTTTGATAGTAAGTTCAATGATGCTTTAAGACTAGTAAATTCAAGACAGTCTTATGCCAGAATCGTCTACACTCCCGTATCAAGTTCTTTGCTCTCTAAAAAGGGCAAAGTATCAGTTACTGTTCCTGAATCTCCTGTAGGAGAACTAAGAGCAACCTTTGCGGTTGACATCAATTTCTCAGTATCATCATTTACAGTTAGATTCCATAAGGAAAATTATGACGGTAACATTGATGAATTACTCTCATCAATTGGTTTACCTGTAATTGATATGACTGGTGAAGTTAACTTCTATCCATGGCAGTTAAAGGGAGATGCTAACTTAAGAACCTCTGCTTTTGACTTAAATTTAGAAGATGGTCGCTGCCGTATCGGTGACAGCGTTGTTGCTGTTTCAGGTAGAAGTTTAAGTTCTATTGATACTGTCTTAAAGTTCTCTGGCATCAACTGTCGAGGACGTGATATTTATTCAGGTCGCGAGGCCTATACATTTGTTTTTCAGAACTTAAAGACGATAGCCAAACCAAAGTTTTATTTATCTTCAAAGAAAATTTCTTTTGATTCTTTTTCTGTTTCTTTTGATGAATTATCAGCTGATGCCTCAACTTTGTACTTAATCGGTTTTAAACCAGATGACAATGTTAAAGATAAAACTTTAAGAGATAGTTTATCTGTAAAGAACTTTAAGGTTGATGTGTCATTTGATAATGAAGATAAGAACTTCCAAAAAGTAAGTTCAAAAGGATCTATGGATGCCTACTTTGCTTTCCCAAGAATTAGAGAAGGTCAAACGGTTGCTTTCTATGATTTATCTAGGTTAAGTTATGAGAGCTCTTTAGACAGTATCAATCTCATGAATCTGCTTAAGACCATTAAACATGCAGATGATCCTATGCAAAGCTTAATCTTGAATTTATCAAAGCCTGTAAAAGTAAATGTAGATAACTTCTCATTCATTCACAATGGCAAAGAAACCAAGTTTCAAGGTCAAAGTTCAGTCTCATTTAATTCAGTAACTAAAAAGCCAGAGAATGTTTACTTAAAACTGTTTGCTAAGTCTCCTGTAGATTTTGTGGATGAGTGGGTAGATTCACAGTACAAAGTCGGTCTTGAAGATTATTTAAAAACAGGCGCAATATCATCAGACGGCAGCAACTACTCAACTGTACTTGAATTAAATGCTAATAAAATTACCTTAAATGGTGTAGATATCAATTCTGATATAAAGTCAGATGAGAGTGACGAAAAGTCAGTGAAAAAAGATCTAACAATTGATTTAGATTCACTTTAATGAGATTTGTTAAATTCAACTATTGTTAATGTAAATTAACTTTTCATATCTAAGTTACAGATAAGAAAACTACTGTAATCTCTTAAATGAATAGAGGAAACAGAATATGAGATTAGTTCTTTATATTGCAATGCAAATTGCTGTTTTACTGCTTGTAAGCATCGTAGGTTCAATCCTGCTTAATATCTTTGGTATTCAGATTGATACTCAAAGCAATGCATCTTTACTAGTAATGTGCGCAATCTTTGGCTGTGTAGGCTCGGTAATTTCACTGTTCTTATCAAAAACAATGTGCAAAAGAGCTTATGGAGTACAGGTAATTACTACCCCCAGAAATCAGCAGGAAGCTTTTTTATTAAGTACTGTAAGAATGCTTACTCAAAAAGATGGATTAGCTATGCCAGAGGTTGGTATCTATAATTCACCTGATCCTAATGCCTTTGCAACAGGTGCTTCAAAAGATGCTGCATTAGTTGCAGTATCCACAGGCTTATTAAATTCTATGAGTCAATCAGAAGTAACTGGTGTTTTAGGTCATGAAATTTCCCATATCAAAAATGGTGATATGGTAACCATGGCTTTATTACAGGGGGTTCTAAATACCTTTGTTTATTTCTTTTCTTATGTAGCAGCCTTTGCAATTGTTAATGCAACCAGGGGAAATAATTCAGATAATCGTAATGTTTCTTTTGGTTCATCTATGATGTTCTATACAATTAACTCAATAATGCAAATGGTCTTTGGATTATTAGCAACTATGATCTTAATGTGGTTCTCAAGATTCAGAGAGTATAGGGCGGATGCTGGCTCTGCAATGCTTAATGGAAAGGAATGTATGATAGGAGCTCTTGTGGCATTAAAACGAGGAATTCAGCCTAAAGAGCGTAAAGATCAGAGTTATATGCAGGCTTTGTGCATCAATGGACCAGTAACTGTATCTGAGCTATTTATGTCCCACCCTCCATTAGAGAAGAGAATAGCTGCATTACGCTCAATGTAGTTTGTAAGCAAGATAAATTCTCTTTATAGCAGTAGTAATACTGAATAAATTACACTAAACTCCGATAACTAAAATAAGTCATCGGAGTTTTTTATAGGTGAAATATGTATAAGAATAAGAAAATGCCTGTTATTGTGGCTGAGCTGTCTGGAAACCATAATGGCTCATTAAACAGAGCCATAGAACTTATGGAATTAGCTCACGAATGTGGAGCTGATGCTGTCAAAATTCAAACTTATACTGAGGATTCACTTACATTAGATTCAGACAGGTCAGAGTTTAAGTTAGAAGGCGGTTTATGGGGAGGTCAGACCTACTATGAACTCTATAAAAAAGCTAAAACTCCACGCGAATGGATGAAACCACTTTTTAATCATGCAAAGGCTCATGGAATTTTTTTATTCAGCTCCCCTTTTTCATATGAAGATGTTGACTGCCTAGAAGAAGCTGGATGTCCAGTCTACAAAATTGCTTCATACGAATTAAACGATATAGGACTAATTGATTATTGTGCTTCTAAAGGTAAACCTATGGTGATGTCAACAGGTCTTGCTACCTTAGAAGAAATTGACAGAGCAGTTGATGTAGTTAGAAAAAGTGGTATTGAAGATCTTACATTGCTTCATTGTGAGAGTAGATATCCTGCTGATCCTGAAAAGTTCAATTTAAACTCAATCCCATATTTAAAAGAGAGATATCAATGCAGAAGTGGTTTATCTAACCATGCGATAGGCGATGAGCTAGATATAGCAGCTACGGCTCTAGGTGCTGATATGATTGAAAAGCACTTCACAGACGATAAGAAAAATGGTGGTGTAGACAGCGCTTTTTCAATGGAGATGAATGATCTTATAAAGCTTGTAAAAGACTGTAAGATGGTTGCTAAATCTTTAGGAGTTAAAGGAATACATCTACAGGAAGACGAATATCCAATGAGAGCAGGAAGACGTTCAATTTATCTTGTACAAGATCTTAAGAAAGGGGAGATCCTATCAAAAGAGCATGTTCGTTCTGTAAGACCAGCTTTAGGTTTAGAACCTTACTTGTTAAATGAGGTCTTAGGCAAGAAAGCTAAATTCGATCTAAAAGAAAAGACTCCTTTAAAACAGGATGATTTCGAGTAGATAACATTAGAACTAATGCGCTAATAGGCGCATTAATTTTCTTTGCGTTAAAAAACAAAAATGCCCCAAATAAGGGGCATTTCTTAGAAATTATCTAGCAAAAATTATTTGCCTGACTCTTCCATTGACTTGATTAACTCAAGAACCTTGTTTGAGTAACCGATTTCGTTATCGTACCATGATACTAACTTAACGAACTTATCAGTTAAAGCAATACCTGCCTTCTCATCAAAGATTGAAGTGTGGGTGTTGCCTAAGAAGTCTGAAGATACAACAGCTTCGTCGGTGTAATCCATAATGCCCTTCATAGGACCTGCAACTGCATTCTTGATAGCAGCACAGATATCAGCATATGTAGCACCCTTCTTTAAGGTACAGGTTAAGTCAACAACTGAAACGTCTAGTGTTGGAACACGGATTGACATACCAGTTAACTTACCGTTTAATGAAGGAATAACCTTACCAACTGCCTTTGCAGCACCAGTTGATGAAGGAATGATGTTGCCAGCAGCACCACGACCACCACGCCAATCCTTCATTGAAGGACCGTCAACAGTACGCTGAGTAGCAGTTGTTGAGTGAACAGTAGTCATTAAGCCCTGCTCTAAACCGAACTCATCGTTGATAACCTTAGCTAAAGGTGCTAAGCAGTTTGTTGTGCATGATGCGTTTGAAACGATATCCTGACCAGCATAAGTGTCGTTGTTAACGCCCATTACAAACATTGGGGTTGAATCCTTTGAAGGAGCTGACATAACAACGCGACGTGCACCAGCCTGGATGTGCTTACGTGCTAACTCGTCTGTTAAGAAGAAACCAGTTGACTCAACAACGTAATCAACACCGATGTCACCCCACTTTAAGTTTGCAGGATCACGCTCAGCAGTTACGCGGATGGTGTTGCCGTTTACAACCAGGTGACCATCTTTAACTTCTACTTTGCCCTGGAACTGACCGTGCATTGTATCGTACTTTAACATGTAAGCCATGTAATCTGGTGGTAATAAATCATTAATACCAACAACCTGAATGCCTAACTCTGGACGATAGATTGAAGCACGGAATACGAAACGACCGATACGGCCAAAGCCGTTAATACCAACTTTAATAGTCATATTAAATGTTACCCGTAGTTAACAATTGACAAAAATTAAAACAGTTAAAAGATACTCTAATTCTCGGTTTTGTCAAGATTGAGCACTATAACCGATCACTTTTATAAAAGTAGCTTTAACTAAAAAGCGCAATTAGTTTAGTCGATTGACTGTGATTTTTAAACACATTTTTTATTATTTTAATGTTAAAAAATTGATTATTTAAT
>ERZ1024491.50-NODE-50-length-17123-cov-9.563159_pt1 | contig 17123 bp, 17 predicted proteins | sample MGYA00520797_ERZ1024491 | MGnify/ENA primary metagenome ERZ1024491 (study PRJEB33242, sample SAMEA3444319) | Homo sapiens | biome: Host associated; feature: Gastrointestinal tract; material: Stool | place: Uganda | collected 2011-01-01 ...
ACGAGATCACTGTGTGACTGGAGTTCAGACGTGTGCTCTTCCGATCTATTCAAGGGTTGAACAAGTCTGTAAATGGTGAATTGTTAATCAAAAACTTTTCTCTAGATCTTGTGCAAGGTGAAAAAGTTGCGTTTATTGCTAAAAATCCTTTGATTATAACAACTCTATTTCAAATGTTAAACGGTGAAATAGAGCCCGATAGTGGTGAAATTAACTGGGGTGTAACAGCAACTCGTTCTTACTTTCCAAAAGAAAATAATCATCTATTTGAAGATAAGATTGACTTGATTAAATGGTTGGGACAATTCTCTCAGGAACAGCATATAAGCTACTTAAGAGGGTATTTAGGTAGAATGTTATTTTCTGGTGAAGATGCGGAAAAGAGCGTAAATGTTCTTTCTGGTGGTGAAAAAGTTCGTTGTATGCTTGCAAAAATGATGATTGCAGAAAGTAACGTTCTTATTTTTGATGAACCTACAAACCACTTGGATTTGGAAGCGATTACATCTTTAAATAATGCATTGATTGACTATACAGGTACTATTTTATTCACATCGCAAGATTATCAGTTTATCCAAACTGTTGCAGATAGAATTGTCGAAATTTCACCTTACGGATTTATCAATTTCCAAATGAAGTACGAGGATTATTTGAACAGTCCTGATATTCAAAAACGACAAGACTTGATGTATAACAAATTTGCAACTGCAGGTAAAAAGTAGTGCAAGTAGAAACTTTTAAACTTGAAAAGTGGATTAATGAAAATTCAACTATTGCGCAATATGATTTTTCTACAACTTGCGTAAAGGCCTTGTCTTTAAAAGAATTGGCTAGTATTTGTGATTTTGATTTTGAAAAGATGTCACAAATTCCATTGAACTATGGTCAATTATACGGTACTGACGCTTTAAAAAGTGCAATTTGTAATTTATATGCACACCAAAAGCATGAAAATTTAACGGTTACTCTTGGTGGAATTGGTGCAAATCAACTAGCTATCCAAACCTTAGTAGAAAAAGGGGACAAAGTAGTTTGTATTTGTCCTTGCTATCAACAAGCATATTCTTTGCCAAAATTTTATGGAGCAAATGTTCAGCTAGTCTTTTTGAATAGCAAAGATTGGTCATTGAATATAGAAAATTTTAAATCTGTTGTTGGCACTGACACAAAGTTAATCTGTTTAACAAATCCAAATAATCCGACAGGAACAATATTAAAAGAATTAAATGAAGTTATAGAAGTTGCAAAAAGTTGCGACGCATATGTTTTAGCTGACGAAGTTTACAGGGGGCTATCGCACGATGGCAATCCTTACACAAAATCAGTTGCAGACCTCTATGAAAAAGGAATTTCAACAGGAAGTATGTCAAAAGCCTACTCTCTTGCTGGTATTAGACTTGGTTGGATTTGTGCAAATGTTGAATTAATCAAAAAAATTAATTCAAATCGAGAATACAACACAATAAGTGTTAGTGCGCTTGATGACTTTGTTGCAACTGTTGCTTTGAATAACCATGAAAAAATTGTTGCAAGAAATTTGGAAATTATTAAAAAAAATAAAAAGATATTATCTGATTTTATAAACTCAACAGAAAAATTAAGCTGGGTTAAGCCTAACGCTGGTTCAATTGCTTGCGTAAATTATGATTTTAACATCAGCTCGACAGATTTTTGTGCAAAAATGCAAAAAGAAGTTGGTTTTTTGTCAATTCCAGCTCAATGTTTCGATATGAATGAAAAATTTTTCCGTATTGGATATGGACTGGAAGAAAAAAATTTGCAAGAAGTTTTAGGGAAGTTTTACGATGCACTTTAAGACAAAAAGGCGCGGAAGTTGAAAACTTCCGCGCCTTTTTGTCTTATGTTTTAAAAGAATTTTTTAATCATTGATTTAAAAATTCCACCTTCATTTTTTTGGGATTGTTGTATTTGTTGATGAGCATGCATTGCTTCAAATTCACTTCCCATATTGCTTTTTAGATAATTTACAATATCTTGAGAGCGTTCAGCTTCTGTTTTGTATTCATCTCTAATTTTATCAAGTTCGTTACAATCAAGGAATTTTCCTCCGCATTTGTAACATTCATCAATGATAATTTGTCCTTTAATGCTTGTTGAATTTTTCATCATTTTCATTCCACAAACTGGGCATACTCTTTTTATAGTGTTATCAACAGGTTTGAAAGTTTTACCTTCCAGAGCTTTTTTAATTTCGTCTATGCTTTCGTGGTTTTCGTCAAATTTTTTATATTCTCTGTTGTCAAAGAATATTCCGCCACAACCTTCTGTGCAAATGTCGATATAGCAATTAGTGCGTTCTACAAATATTTTTTGCATTTCTTTTCCGCATGCTGGACAAATCAGAGTTTGAGTTGAATCTGCCATTGTAATCTCCTTGTTTGATAATATTATACATCAAAGATTTCTGTAACTTTTGTAACAGAATGTAACAAACTTATTCAAAAGTCTAAAGTTTGCGTTTTGTCGCGTCGATAAATAAATTGTTGATAAAGGATATGTGTTCAACGTCTTGGAGGTTAATTTAATCAATTAGTTTAATATATTTCGTGTCTTAGGGAAACTACAGTGTGAGATGTTTTTTGATTGCAAGTAGAAACAGTTTTATTTAAATTTCCTTATTTCCTTCCCTATACACAAAATTTATTATGCCGTTTCGAAAGAAACGGCTTTTTATTTGACAATTTGTTTCAGATTATTGCTCCACTCAGACAAGTCGCTCATTACACTTACGTTGTCATTCGCTATGTCTTCGCTACTTCGGCGTTTCGCTTCGCTTCAGCCTACGCAAAATCTGACTATACACAAAATTTTTAGCTCCTCGAAAGAGGAGTTTTTTTGCGTTCAGGAAATAAAACAGAACTGTTTTGAGGGAATTTTATCTACTCAAAATGTTATAGCTTAAAAGCATTGTGGCAAAGCCTGTAATTAATGTGCTTTGTTGTTCTCCGCCTGATATAAGCGTGCAAACCATTGTCGCACCAATTGCCAAGCCAAAGCAAATCCAGCTAGATTTTGCTTTCTCAATTGGGCGCTGAGCTATTGAATATCGGATTATTATTGCTATTAATATGAATAAAAGTGAAACAATTACTGCTAAAACCATTATTTACCTGCTTTAAAGTTTTCTAAGTTACATTCCCAGTCATAAGCGCTTTTTATACTGTTTTCAAGAGTTCTTTCAGGTTTCCAATTAAGTACGCTTTTTGCTTTGTTTGCGTTTGCGTACAATTTTGCTGGGTCACCAGCTCTGCGTGCAACTGTTTCAACTGTAATTTTTTTACCTAAAACTTTTTCGCAAGTATCAAATACTTGTTTTACGCTGTCGCCTTGTTCTGTACCCAAGTTGAATACATCTGATTTATTTTCTTTTTCTAAATACATGTAAGCAAGTCTGTGTGCTCGAGCCAAGTCTTCAACATTAACATAATCTCTAATGCAAGTACCGTCTGGTGTTTCGTAATCATCACCAAAGATTTTGAAAATCTTCCCCTCACCAAATGTTGATTTTAATATGTTTGGTATAAGGTGAGTTTCTGGCTCGTGCCACTCTCCAACCCTTGATTTTTCGTCGCAACCTGCAACATTAAAGTATCTTAGGCGAATAGATTTTAATCCATAAGCTGTATCATAATCTTTTAGCATCATTTCAATACATAATTTCGAATTGCCATAAGGATTTATTGGATTTTGTGGGTGGTTTTCATCAATTGGTGTATATTTTGGTTCACCATAAGTTGCGCAAGTTGATGAGAATACTATCTTTTTAACGTCGTGTTTAATCATTGTATCTAGCAAATTCATTGTGCCATAAACGTTATTTCTATAATATTTTGCTGGATTTGTAACGCTTTCGCCTACAAGAGAAAATGCCGCAAAGTGAATAACTGCGTCAATATCGTATTTTTCAAAAACTCTGTCAATGTCTTCAATATTACGTAGGTCGCCTTGTTCAAATTTTACGTCTGCAATTTGTTTTAGAGCGTTAATTGTTTGGATATGTCCTGTTTCTAAATTATCAAAAATAACAACTTCATATCCATTGTTAATGAAGTTAATTGCTGTATGGCTTCCGATATATCCAGCAGCGCCCGTAATAAGTATCATTTTAAATCCTTTCTATGTAGATGTTGATTTTATTATAGCATGCTGAAAATGATTGAGGTATTAAAATATTACCCAATCAGGTAATCAACAACACAACATTTTAATGTTTTTATATATGTGTAAAATATATAAATTTGCAACGTATAATTAAATTTTGAAAAAATTCTTAATTCCAAACGGAGGTTTACTTTAAACCTCTTTTTTTTTTACTTATTGAACAGTTTCTTTTTTTGAAAATCTGTTTGGAATTTCTTTTTCAAGTTCTTCAATTTCTTTCAAGAACGACATAGATTTATCAGAATTTTCTTCTGATAAAATTTCTTGGATTGTTTGGAATGTAGAAATATAGTCGTTTTTAAAAATATCCATTGAAAACATTGTTTTGATATCGTTCTTAACTTGTTCGTAGTTGCCCAATTTTGTGCAAACAATGCTTCTATTTATGTAACCGTCTGCAAAATTAGGGTTTAAGTCAAGGGCTTTGTTATAAGCTTCAAGCGCTTGTTGGTAATTTTCTAGTTTAAAATAAGACATACCAGAAACAATAAGAGCGTCAACGTTATCGGGAACATCTTTCAAAATTATTTTAAAATCTTTGATTGCATCGTTGTAATCTTTAAGTTTATATTTTGCAAATCCTCTTTTTAATCTGATTTGAATATCATCAGGCTTTAGTTCAAGAGCTTTGTCATAATCGGCAATCGAACCTTTAAAATCTTCAATGTTTTCTTTAACCAAGCCTCTGTTGAAGTATGTATTATGGTTTGAGTTGATTTCAATAGATTTATCAAAATCGGAAATTGCGTCATTATAGTCTTTTAGATAATTTTTAGCATTACCTCGGTTGTTATATGCCATAAAGTTATCTGGATTAAGCTCAATTGCTTTGTTATAGTCTGCGATTGAGGCTTGAATTCTTTTTAGATTATAGTTTACAAATCCCCTATTAAAGTAGGCTTCGGCATATTTTGGGTTTAGCTCAATAGCTTTGTTATAATCTTCAATCGCTTCTTCAAATCTTCCAAGGTTTCCGTTAGCATTACCCCTGTTGTTGTAGGCTTTTACATTTGTATCGCTGAGTTCGAGAGCATTTGTGTACGCAGAAATCGCATCTTCAAATTGCATTAACTCATAGTATGCATCACCTTTAAAAAGGTATAAATTTAGGGTCATTTCGGCATTTTTAAGTTTATCAAGGACTTCTTGATATTTATGATCTTTTAATAAATTTTTAATTTCATTTTCGAAATCCATGTCTAATCCCCTAAATTATTATTCTTTAATTGTAATATTTGTGGTGTGTTCTGTCAAATTTATTGCGCTTGAATTTCGGCAAGAACGGTATCAAGAACTTCGCAAGCTGATATTATGAATTTTGCACAAGGACGTTTTGTATAAAATTCTGGAGTTCTTTTTGTTGGAACGGGTGAACTTTCATGCTCTAGCAGGTTCAACAATTCTCTGCAAATGATAGAGCCGTGGATATCTTTGAATTTGTGACCAAGTTTTTGAATAAGTTCGTAATGTTTTTGTTTAACTACGTCGTTATTTGGTTCGGTGTAACCATTTTTTAATCCAGCAATTAAGAAAATAGCACTAACTACACCGCAAACTTCTCTTAATTTTCCCATTCCACCGCCAAAAGATGATACCATTTTTACCATTGTTTTGAAATCAATACCGACTTCTTCAGCATAAGCTCCTGCAACCGCTTGTGCGCAGTTGTAACCTTGTTGAAATAATTCGTTTGCTTTTTCACTGTGTTTTTTCATATCTTAATTTTAAGGCAAAGTTGTTGTGTTGTAAAATTTGTTATATAATCTAGTTGAAAGAAAAGGAGATTTACGTATGGCAAATAATGTTGAAGTTATTGAATATCAAACAACAGGGACTTGTTGTCAATTAATGCGAGTTGCAATAAACGAAGATGGTACTATTCAAGATAGTGAGTTCTTTGGGGGGTGCAACGGCAATTTGCAAGGTATTAAAAGCCTTATTAAGGGTATGAAAATAGATGATGTTATTGCAAAATTAAAAGGTATTAGCTGTAATGGTAAACCAACAAGTTGCCCTGACCAATTGGCGACTTGTTTATTAGAATATAAACAACAAAAATCAGCTGTTAAAGTTTAGATTTTTGAGTAAAAAGTTGAGCGCGCGAACAAATTTATTTGTTCGCGCGCTTTTTTTCTCTATTCTAATATGGGTTTAGTTGTTTTTTTTATGAAATGCCTAATGCATATTTATTCATCATCGCAAGCATATCCTGACCTGCGAACATTGAATTTTTTGCATTTTTAACTTCATCAATTCTATCCTTGATGTCTTGATAATCGCTTTGAATTTTTCTAGGGTCTTCTTTTACCTCTGTGCCATTGTTTAATTTTACATTTGCTTTGTCTGAAACATTAGTTTGTGCAGATGCGCCTTTTACAAATTCATCAACTCCAGCTTTTAATGTGTCAGAAACTTTGTCCAAATCTTTGATTGTAGTTGTGTCTATGCCAAGCTTGTCACCCAAAGTCTTGATGTCGTCTTGTAATTGCTTCATATCAACATTTGAAGAACTTTGTTGTGGTTGAACAGATTGAGTGTTTTGTTTTTGCTTTTCAGCCTGTGCTATACGACTTTGAGCTTCAGCTTCTGTTTTAACCGTTGATGGGTCAATACCAAGAGCTTTTAATTTTTTGATTGTTTCAGGTTTAAGTCCACTAGTGCTAGATGAAATAGCGCTAATTGCCATCGCTGAATATGAATTAACTCCTGAAATAGCATTTACTGACATATACACACACCTTCTTTCAGTATGTGTATCGTCAAATTTTTATCTAAACTTTATAATTTTTAAGTGAAGTTTTACATTAGTTAATAAAATTATTATTCTTCGCTTTTTTCAGGTTCTGGCATAGCTTTGTTCATAACCGCGCCCAAATCTCTCATCTTTTCTGCGTTTACAAGAATGCTATCTTTGCCGTCAAGTTGTCTTAAGCCAAGGTCGATTTTTTCACGCGCAGTACGAATATTTTTAACCATATCTGAGAATTTATCTAACATTTTTGTTGCAAGTCGAGAAATCTCTTGTGCATTGGTGTTTTGACGGTTAACCATTAAGAACGAATTTATAATTTTTAAACTTGCTAATAGTGTTGATGGTGATACTGGCATGATTTTGTTTTTCCAAGCATAATCCCAAAGAGCGTTGTCATCACAGAACATTAAGGAGTAGCAACTTTCAATAGGAATAAACATTAAAACATATTCTGGCGAAAGGCTTGCGTTCTCTGGTGTATAATCACGCTTTGTAAGCCCTGCGATGTGCGCTTTTGTTGAGTCTTTAAACTCTTTTAAGTGTTGTGCTTTTTCTTCTTCTGTTTCTGCTTCAAGGTAGGCTGAAAATGATGCCAGTGAAGTTTTTGCGTCAATCATAACACATTTCTTTTCTGGTAAAGTTACAATTGCGTCAGGACGTCCCTCAACTGTTGAGGCTTTTTGAATAAAATATTCTTCATCTTTTCTTAGCCCAGATGCTTCAAGTACACGTTCTAAAACGATTTCGCCCCATTGACCTTGAGTTCTGTTATCAGATTTCATGATTTTTGTCAAGGAAGTTGTGTCTTGAGAAATTTTTGCACCAGCTTCAATAAATTGCTTAATATTTTCATCAAATTTGATAAAATTATCGTTTTCACATTTGAATTTTTCGTTCGTATGTTTTTCAAAATCTTCAATTTTTTCTTTGAATTTTGAAAAGAAGTCTTCAAGTTTTTCTTTGTTAGTTGAAGTTAATTTTTCGGAATTTTGTTCAAAAATTTTGTTTGCCATATTTTCGAAATTTAATTCCATTTGTTTTAATAGAGTTTCGTTTGTAGTTTTGTTTTTGTTTATAAGTACTGTAAATATTATTGATACTAATATTGCACCAGTTAAAAATCCTCCAGCAAAAAGTAAAATTTCCATGTTAAATCTCCTTAGTTTTTTCTATTATAGCACAACATGCTCTCTACCATTCACTAATTACAATTCTCCTTTACATAGTTCCTTGTTTGAAGTATATTTTGCTTATGAAAATAGTTATTTATGGTGCAACTGAATTTGGTTATTTAATTGCAAAAGAGTTTTATCAACAGCACGATGTAACGGTTATTGATAAAGACCCTGCAAATACTGATGATTTTGACAAGTTAGATATTAGTTTTATTAACGGAGTTGCCGTTGATATTGAGGTGTTAAAACAAGCTAACATAAAGACGGCTGATATCTTTATTGCTTGTACTCCTAATGATGAAGCAAATATTGTTGCATGTACGGTTGTTAAAAAACTTTCAAAAGTTAAAACCATTTGCTTTGTAACAAAAGAAGAATACAAAAACATCTTTGCTGTATTAAAAGAAAGCGATGTTGCTATTTCATCTTCAATTGATTCTGTTATCTGGCCAGAAGAACTATTAACAGAAGAAATTTTTAGAATAGTAACTGTTGCAAAAGCGCTTGATGTTGAAAACTTTGCAGGTGGTAAAGCAAAATTACTTGAATATAAAATTGAAGAAAATTCAGTTTTAGTAGATAAAAAATTACGAGATTGTTCGTTCCCTAGTGAAACCTTGATCGTTGGTTTGACTAGAAGTGGCGAATTATTTGTGCCTTATGGTGAAACCGTTCTAAAAGAGGGCGATAAGGTAATCTTTATGGGTTCTTCACACTCTTTAGATATTTTGGCTGGTAAATTCTTCCACGAAAAAAATGTTACAAAAACTATTACTATTATCGGTGGCGGAAATGTAGGTTTAATGCTTGCAAAAGACTTGGAATCACTAAAGGTTAAAGTAAAAATTATTGAAAAAAATGAAAAGCGTGCAGAGTATTTATCAGAAACACTTTCAAATGCTTTGATTTTAAATGGTGATGGCACAAACTTAGAGCTTCTTAACGAAGAAGAAATTGCAGATTCTGACGTTGTAATTAGCGTTACAAACAATGATGAAAAAAATCTTCTTTGCTCACTTTTAGCTAAACAACTTGGCGTAAAAAGAGTTATTTCAAGAGTTTCTAAAATGTTTAACATTCCGTTGTTTGAACAAGTTGGAATTGATATTGCGGTATCTACAAAAATAGCAGCTTTACACGAGATTAAAAACGAATTTAGTCAAACAAATGTTGGTATTTTAGCAACAGTTGAGCAAGGTAAGGGCGAAGTCTTGGATATTGTTATTCCTGATAATTTTGAAACTAAAAAATTGATGAATTTAACAATGCCTACAAGAGCTGTAATCGGTATTATTAACAGAAACAAGCACGTTATCATACCAAAAGGCGATACTTTAATTATGGCTGGTGACGAGATAATAGTGTTTACTAAAAATGAAGATGCACAAAAGATTAAAGACTTTTTTAAGGTAGGATAAAATGAGATTAAGTTACATTTTTAATGCTGTATCTTTCGTTTTTATTTGTATTGGTCTAGTTACACTTCTACCAGTTGTTGTTGCGCTTATTTACGGCGAAACATCATCTATTTTACCATTCGTTATAACTTCTGCTACAGCCGTTTTAATAGGTGTATTTTTTAAGGTTTTGGTAAACCATTTTATAACAAAAGACAAAAAAATGACTGATATTAAAAAGTCAGAGGGGCTTGCAACTGTGCTTTTATCTTGGTTAATTTTTGCGCTTATTGCAAGTATTCCTTATTTGTTCTTTGATTTTAGCGTAGTTGATGCATTTTTTGAGGGGATTTCAGGTGTAACAACAACAGGCGCAACAATTTTAACTCATTATAATTATCCGCATACCTTGTTTTTCTGGCGTTCATTTACTCAGTGGTTAGGTGGTATGGGAATTATCATCTTATTTATTGCGATTTTACCACAATTTGCAATCGCTGGACGTCAGATGTTCTTTGCTGAGGCCCCAGGGCCGACAGAAGATAAGTTAACTCCACGTATCAAAAATACAGCCGTTGCACTTTGGGGGTTATATATTGCTTTAACTGTTGCAGAAATTGCTTTGTTGGTATATTTTAAAATGCCTCTGTTTGATGCTGTTTGTAATGCATTTTCAACTATTTCATCAGGTGGTATGTCGCTAAATGAGTTTTCTATTGCAGGTTATCATTCACTACCTATAACTTGGATTGTTATTGCGTTTATGTTTTTATCAGGTTGCAACTTGGCGCTTGTATATAGAGTTATTTCTCAATTCAAGTGGAAAATGATTTTTACAAACGAAGAATTTAGAACCTATATTGGAATTATAGTAGGTGTATCTGTCGCTATTGCTTTATTTTTCTGGTGTACCTCTAACGAATTTTCATTTATTAATTTAACAAATATTTTGTTTACTGTTGTAAGCTTAATGACTTCTACTGGTTTTGCTTGCAGTGATTATACGTATTGGGCAATATCTGCGCAAATGCTTTTATTTATCGCTCTTGTTGTTGGTTCTTCTGCTGGGTCAACTGGTGGCGGTATCAAAATTATGAGAGCCTTAATCGTGTTCAAATATTTGAAACGTGAGGTAATTAAATTTCTTCACCCTAACGCTGTTGTTACGATAAAACTTGATAGAGCAACAGTTGCACCAGAAATTATTTCGCAAATCATCGGATTTGTAATTTTCTATGTAACTATATTGCTAATAAGTTCAATATTGGTATCAATAATTGAAAATAATGCTGTAATTGGCTTTACAGGTTCTCTTTCAACTCTAAGTATCATTGGACCTGCTTTTGGTAGTTCTCTTGGACCAATGGGAAATTTTGAGGGTTTAAACAGTCTTACTAAAATAATATTTATGTTCAATATGTTAATCGGACGTTTGGAATTGGTTCCGTTTCTAATTCTGTTAAACAGAGATTTTTGGACTTTGAAAAAATAAGAAAGGAAAAGCAACATGAAAATTCACACAGATTACTTGTGGTTCTGCACAGAACGCGAGCACGACTATGTAAATATTACGTACGAAGTTGAAGAAATTTTAAAAAAAAGTGGTATTCAAGATGGTATGATTTTGGTTTCAGCTATGCATATTACAGCAGGTGTGTACGTTAATGATGCTGAAAGTGGCTTAATTCAAGATATTGATACTTGGTTAGAAGATGTTGCTCCAGCAAATCCAAATTATTTACACCATAGAACTGGCGAAACAAATGGTGACGCTCACTTAAAGAGTTTGACTATCGGGCATGAAATCATTGTTCCTGTAACAAATGGGCGCTTAGATTTTGGACCTTGGCAACAAATTTATTACGCTGAATTTGACGGAATGCGTAAAAAAAGAGTTATTGTAAAAGTTATGGGCATTTAATTAAAAAGCTTAAAAGCGTTATAAGAACTACGAACAAGCGGTGCTATTTGATATTTTTCAAAGCCCGCTTGTTTTGCTAGGTCTTTCAAATGTTCAAATTCTTCTTCGGTGTAGTATTTTTCGACTTCTAGGTGATGTTTTGACGGTTGAATATATTGACCGATTGTTAAAATATCACAGCCAACTTTGCGCAAATCTTTTAATGTTTGCATAATTTCTTCTTCGGTTTCGCCTAAACCAACCATTAAACCTGATTTTGTTGGTATATCAGAATTGTCTTTGATGTATTTTAATACCTCTAGTGAACGTCTGTAATTACCTTGTGGACGTGCTGTTTTAAACAAATTTTCAACAGTTTCAATATTGTGGTTGAATACATCTGGGTGAGCTTTTATTATTGTATCTAAAGCTTTTTTCTCACCTTTAAAATCAGGAGTTAGTATTTCTATTTTTGTATCTGGTGAAATTTTTCTGATTTCGTTTATTGTTTGTGCGAAATGTTCTGCACCTCCGTCTGGTAAATCATCTCGCGTTACAGAGGTTATAACAGAGTATGTTAATCCCAATTCGCTCACAGCTTTTGCAATATGCTTTGGCTCGTCTTTATCAAGTGGTTTTGGGCGTTCGCAACCGATATTGCAGTAACGGCAATTACGCGTACAAACATTACCCATAATCAAAAATGTTGCAGTGTTTTTTTGATAACATTCGTTTTTGTTTGGACAACGAGCATTTTCGCAAACGGTATTCAAGCAATTATGTTTTAAAACTGCTCTTACATTTTTGGTATTTTCTGTATCTATAATTTGTCGCTTTAAATAGTCTGGAAGTCGTTTCATAGTCCTAAAATACTTTCGTATACACCTTCTGAATATGTTGGGTGAGCAAAGCAAACTTTTTGTAAATCTTCAACTTTTGTTTCGTTTTGCATAGCAATTGCAAATTGGTGAATTAATGCTGAAGCTTCTTTTGCAATAATGTGTGCGCCAATAATATTTCCATCGTAAGATAAAACTTTAATAAATCCCTCAATTTCGTTGTCACAATGGGCTTTTCCTAGTGCTCTTATTGGATAAATCGATTTTTTATAGCTTCCAGCTGGCAAATCTTGTTCGTTTGCGCCAACCCACGCAATTTCTGGAGTCCCATAAACTACGCTTGGTACAAAAACGTTATCAAAATGAATACCTGAAACAAGTGCTCTTGCTTGATACATAGCGAAATTTGCAAGCATTAATTGATTGCAAGCATCTCCAATAACTGTTGATTTGCCGTTCAATTCTGGTTTTACTGGATATCTTCCAATTGCAACAAGTACAAAATCTGGTTCGATTATATCGCTATTTGATAATGTGACTTTTTTGTCTTCAATTTTGTCAATAACAGTTGAAAGTTTTAATCCGATTTTTCGCATTTTGAACATTCTTTCAATGTATTTTGAAACTTCTTCGTCTGCAATTGAAAGAACTCGGCTTTGAGCTTCGACAATTGTTACTTCGCAACCGATGTCATTAAATATTCTGGCCCATTCAATGCCCTCTGCACCAGCGCCAACAATTACAACGTTTTTGGGTGCTTGTTTTAATTCAAATAAATCATCAGAATTTAAAATAAATTCGTGGTCATATTCGTAACCTTTTAATGCTTTTGGCTCTGAACCAGTTGCAGTAATGATTTTTGAACATTTATAAAGGTTTTCTCCACATTTTATAGTGTTTTCTGCGCTTACGTACGCTTCTCCCTGAACAATTTCAACCCCTTTTGATTGTAGTGTTTTTGTAAGAGCGTTTCTAAGTGTTTCAACAACTTTGTTTTTTCTTTCCATTACTTTTTCAAAGTTAAAAGTTAGTTCATTTGCTGTTATACCGATATTTTCAGCGTTTTTAACTTCTTTGTATAAATCTGCCGAATGTAAAATAGTTTTTGTTGGAATACAGCCTTTATTTAAACACGTTCCGCCGATTTGGTCCTTTTCAAATAAAACAACTGAATATCCTTTTTCACTTGCAATTAGTGCTGACGTAAAACCAGCTGGACCTGCACCAATAATACCGTAATCGTAAGTTTTTTCCATTAAAACCTCTTATCTTGTGTAAACTCTTGTTAGTCTTGTTTTTAGATGGCACATTATTTCGTAATGGATTGTGCCCATTATTCTTGCCCATTCGTCAATTGGTAGGCTTTCATCAAGTAATGTTATAACGTCACCCGTTTTGGCTTCAATACCAGTAATATCAAACATCATTTGATCCATCGCAACATTTCCGACTTGTTTAACTTTTTGTCCATTAATATGTCCGTAAAATTTGTTAGAAATAAGTCGAGGAATACCATCTGCATAACCTAAAGGTACTGTTGCAATTGTTGTTGGTTTATCCGCAACGAATGTGTGTCCGTAGCTTACTCCATCACCTTTATCAATTTGGTGAATATGTATAATTCTTGTTTTTACGGACATTGCTTGTTTTAAATTTATTTGTTGTGCGCCCTCAATTAAGTCAGGATAAAGTCCATATAAGCCAATTCCGCCTCTTACCATATTGTAAGTACATTTATATATGTTGCTTGTAATAATTCCAGCTGTATTTAGAATATGCAATAACAAGCCATCGGTATTAATTTGCGAAATAATATTTTCCCAAATATCAAGTTGTTTTTCTGTTTTTTCTTTAATCTCTGCATTTGCAAGGTGTGAAAAAATTCCTTTTAGTTCCATACAATCGAGAGATTGGACTTTTTTAATATACTCAACAGCGTCTTTTGGTGAAACACCGATTCTATTCATACCTGTATCAAGTTTAATATGAGTTTTTACAGGTTTGTCTAGTCGTTCATAAGTCTTTTGACAAGCTTCTATATGTTCTGGTGTAAAACTTGTAACTGTTATATTATGCTCTACGGCTGTAGGTAAAGCCCAGTATGGGACAGCACCTAGGACTAAGATTTCTGCGTCAATGCCATTTTCTCTTAGGTTCAAGGCTTCATCAATTGATGCCACACCGAACATATCAACGCCTAGTGCAAGTAGTGTTGGTGCAAGCATAGCCGCTCCGTGACCGTATGCGTCAGCTTTTACAACAGCCAAAAACTTTTTGTCTGTAGGAATACATTTTTTTAATTCTCTTACATTGTTTGAAACATTTTCAATGTTTACTTCTACCCAAGAATCTCTGTGGGCACTGATATTTGATGTTCTTGATATTTTCATAGCATTTTAAGTATAGTTTAATTTTCACTTACTTTCAAGTATTTAACAAAGTATGCACAAAAGGCTGGAATTACACCAGCAATAAATAGCATTTGTAAAACCCCGAATTTTTGAGCCATAAAGCCCATTCCGCTTAGCAATACGCCAACGATGCCCCAACAAAAACCGTTTAAAAATCCTCCAATAATACTTTTATATTGAGGCAATTCTTTTTGTGCCAAAACCATTGTAATAGGCGTTGCAAGCATTAGTACAAAAGCCATTAAAACAAAGTCGCAAAGCGCAAGTATTGGTAATGTCTTGTATGAAAATACGAAAATTGACATTAAAACTGGCATTGACAACATTGAAAAATAAATTACTTGTTTTGTGCCCATAAGTTTTTCGAATTTAGGGCTTACAAGAGATCCAATTCCGCCTGCTAACATAAAGAAGAACAAGGCTGTTCCGATGTAAAATGCGTCGTGGCCGTAATCTTTCCATAAAAATGGTAACAAAATTGCGCAACTGCTTGAAATTAACGCTTTCATTATTGAAATTAAAATTAATATTTTTATTTGTACGTTTGATAAAATTGCTTTAAAAACTTCAACAATATTCTTCTTTTCAGGTTTTTTATCAATATTGGAAATTTTAGGTACGCAAGCAAACATTAAAAGTGCCAATATTATGCCAAAAACTGAAGTGTATGGCATTTTTTCTAGTCCAAAATAGTGTGTAACACTAGCTGATAACATTGGACCAAAAGAGTAACCGATTGAACCTAAACTTAAAAATATCCCCATATTTTTTGTGAAATCGTCTTTTGTAAATCGAATTACAAATCCGATTCCTTGTGGGTGGAAAATACTTACGCCCAAACTTGCAAGGATAATAAAGACTGATAAAGTCCAAACGTTATTTGCACTTGAAGAAAACGGGAAGAATATTGCACTTAAAAGTAATCCCCAGAATATAAATCCACGTTTAAAGATACTATCTGCAAAAAATCCGAAAATTGGTTGTAATAGTTGTGAAAATAATTGCGAAATACTCATTAATAGCGCTGCTACGCCCATTGAAATGCCAATTTTTGCCGCGATAAATGGCATAATTGGGTTTAAAAAACCAGAATATGTATCAGTCGTAAAATGTGCAGCAGAAAGCCACGCAATTGTTTTATTTTTTTTGATATCCATAATTTTATTCCTAATCCCTATTGTATTGGTTATTAACTTCTAAAGTGTTCAATACCTGTTGTCACAAGTGCAATTTCGTATTTGTCACATTGTTCAATAACTTTTTTATCGTTAATTGAACCGCCAGATTGAATTATTAATGCAATTCTACCTCTAGCTGCAGCGTGAATAATATCAAGTGATGAAATTGCTCTATCTGTTGCTAAAACAGCGTCTTTTGTGCTGTCACAAGCTGAATCCATCGCAGATTCACAAGCTTGAACAAATGATGTTTCTCCTTGACCTATAGAAATAGTTTTGAAATCTTTTGCTATTACAACGGCATCTGATTTAGCGTATTTTGCAACTTTGAAAGCAAAAATAGCGTCTTCTAATTGTTCTTGTTCAGGTTTTTTCTTTGTTTGAACCTTAAATGTATCCTTGTTAAAGTCTGCTCTGTCTGTATCTTGTTCCAAAATTCCAAATGGAGTGATTTTTAACTCTTGTGACACAGAAATTTTAACTTCTTCAAGTGGAGTGTTTAATTTAACAATTTTTAAGTTTTCGTTTTTCTTTAAAATATCTAAAGCTTCCTTGTCATAACCAATAGCAAAAATAAGTTCAAATTGACTTTGAGCAAGTTTTTTTGCAGTTCTTTCATCAACAATTTTTGAAAAACCAACGCAAGAACCAATTGAGCAAACAGGGTCGCAATCAACAGCTTTTGCATAAGAATCTACTAAAGTTTTTCCAAGTGATACGGCAAAAGGAAGTCCTGTTTTTGCCATTACAGTTGCAAATACGTCGTAAAACTCGCTTAAAAGTTCTACTAATGCGGTCATGTTTAAGTAATTGATATATGTTAATTCTCCGCCGTTTAATAGTTCAAAATCTACAGAACTTTCACTTTTGTATAAACTTGCTGTTTGTTGGCGGTTTTCGCCATATTTAAAATCAGTTATTTTTTCTAAATTTTCTAACATTTTATCTCCTATCCTTATGCAAAATTCTAGCATAAAAATAACTCGAAATTAAGTCGTAATCATGGTTTTAAACAATTGTAACGTTTTTGTTACAATTGCTAGAATGCATAAATAATAAGGCTTTTAAATATCCTGAAGACCATGAATTTTACTGCTTTAGGCAATTATTTTTCAAAAAAAAACTTTATATAAGTACGAGAGATTTATAAACATATTTTATTCAAGAGAGGATTAAAAAAGAGATGACAAATGTATCAAACAATGTAAAAGTTAATGCAGGTAAGATCGGAAGAGCGTCGTGTAGGGAAAGAGTGTAGATCTCGGTTGTCGCCGTATCATTAAAAAAAA